>Ga0180431_10002588_pt1 | contig 24171 bp, 18 predicted proteins | sample SS_ome_11_FD_132459 | JGI IMG/M metagenome (GOLD analysis project Ga0180431, IMG submission 132459) | Hypersaline lake sediment archaeal communities from the Salton Sea, California, USA - SS_1_MS_1 metaG | ecosystem: Environmental > Aquatic > Non-marine Saline and Alkaline > Hypersaline >...
CGATGCTCTCACGCGCGGAGAAGCGGCTGTCCTTCATCGCGTCGCTCGTGAGCAAGGCCCGGCGCTCCTGCAGGGCCCTGCGGATGATGCTGCGGCTGACCTTGGCGCCCTTGGCCTCGCCCTTGTGATAGGTGCCGAGGGGAACGATGTTGCCCTTCTCCGGATCGGGCGCGAACAGGTAGCTGGCGTCCGCGCCCATCTGTTTGGCGCAGAACTCGAGCACCTTGTTTACCAGGGCGTCCTGGTTGCGTTCTTCGGCAAGAAGCTGGCTGAGCCGATACAGGCTGCGCAAGCGCTGGGCATGCGCCTCGTCGCCCTCTCCGGAGGGCACGTGAGCGGGCGAGAGGTCTTCCAGGCGCAGGGCGAGGGTCTGGCCGAAGGCCTCTTCCACGTCGTTGGAGAACTCGACCTTCTCTCCCTCTTCCTCGGCCACCGCCTCGAACACGATGGTGGTCGCGCCGATCTGAATGCGGTCGCCCTCGCGCAAGAGCTCCTCGTCGACCCGGCTGTCGTTCACAAAGGTGCCGTTGCGGCTGTCCAGGTCGCGGATGAAGCACATTTCACCGACGCGGAAGACCTCCGCGTGTCGGCGACTGGCGCCCTTATCCAGGATTTGGAGCCCGCAAGAGGGGTCCCTGCCCAGGGCCACGGACTCGTCCTTGATCTGGGCGGTTTCCCCGCGGTGCGGGCCGTTCTTGATGCGAAGGCGTGGCATGACCGTCCCTCCCCGCGACGCGACCGGAGGGTCAGCCGCCGTTCACGAGCCGGTGGAAGGCGTCGAGCAGCTTCCGAGTGACCGGCCCGGGCTGGCCGCTGCCGATCGGTCGACCGTCGATTTCAGTCACCGGCACAATCTCCGCCGCTGTGCCGGTGAGAAAACATTCCTCGGCCGTGTACAGATCATAGCGGGTGATCGCTGGTTCTTGTACGGGCATGCCCATGTCCTGGGCGAGCTGGATGACCACGTCCCGGGTGATGCCCTTGAGCGCGCCGGCGCTGGCGGCCGGGGTCTTGAGCTCGCCGTCGGCCACGAGGAAGATGTTGTCACCGGTACATTCGGCCACGTATCCCTGGTGGTTGAGCATCACTGCCTCGATGGTGCCGCCGCGAATGGCCTCCAGCTTGGCGAGGATGTTGTTGAGGTAGTTGCAGCTCTTCACCTGGGCGTTGAGACTCTCGGGGTGGTACCGGCGCACCGCGCTGGTGATCAGCGCCAATCCCTTTTCGTAGAACTCCTTGGGATACAGGGTGATCGTATCGGCGATGCAGATGATCGTGGGTTCCTTGACCTTGCGCGGGTCGAGCCCCAGATCGCCGACGCCGCGGGTCACGATCAGGCGGACGTACCCGTCTTCGATCCGGTTCGCCTCGCAGGTACGCTCAACAATCTGGGCCATCTCGGCCTCGTCGACCGGGATGGGCAGGGCGGTGAATCGGGCCGAATCGAACAGGCGCCGGATGTGCTCGGCGAGGCGGAATGCCTTGCCGCGGTAGAGACGGATGCCCTCGAAGACCCCATCGCCGTACAAGAGCCCTCGGTCAAACACGCTGACCTTGGCCTGGTCTTCGGGCACGAGCTGCCCGTTGATGTACACTGTTCGCGCCATGACCCCTCCGTGCTCCTCGCCGATTGGCGCCCGCAGGCCACACCACAAGGATTCTACCGTCCCAGCGCACGCTGAGTACAGCAAAAAATCCGTGAGTGATCGCCGGCAAACCACCTCAGCGCAGCCGGCCGTTCTCCAGATGCAGGCACCGCTGCGCGCGCTTGGCCACGGCCTCGTCATGCGTGACCACCACGAGGGTTCCCTGCTCAGCGCGCTCGAGCTCGAACAGCATGTCCAGCACGCCGGAGGCCGTGCGGGTGTCCAGGTTGCCCGTAGGCTCATCACAGAGCACGACCGAAGGTCGATTGACGAGGGCGCGCGCGATGGCCACGCGCTGCTGCTCGCCGCCGCTGAGCACCCCCGGCTTGTGACGCATGCGGTCGGCAAGCCCGGCCGCATCGAGCAGGTGGCGTACGCGGTCGCGTGCCTGCGCGAGTGACAATCCGGCCACGCGGGCGGGCAGCAGCACGTTCTCCAGGGCATTGAGCTCGGGAAGCAGGTGATAGTGCTGGAACACGAACCCGATTTCGCGGCCGCGCAGCCGGTTGCGCTGGCGCTCGCTGAGCTTCGCGACGTCCCGACCCTGGAACCGGATGGTCCCTGCGGTGGGGCGGTCCAGCAGGCCGAGGAGGTGCAAGAGGGTGCTCTTGCCCGTTCCGCTGCGGCCGATAATGCCTACGGTCTCACCGGCCTGTACGCGCAGGTCCACGCCTTGGAGCACCTTGAGCACGCGTTCTCCATCGCGGAAGCGGCGGGTGAGGCCCTGTGCGGCGAGCACCGTGCGGTCAGCGTCACTCATGGCGCAGGGCCTCCAACGGCGGACGCCAGCCGGCCCATAGCGCCAGGGGCAGGCTCGCGCCCACGGCCAGGGCCACGGCGGCAAGGCTGCGTGCGATGACCTTCCAGGCCACGATGCGAACGGGCAGCTCTTCCACGCCGAACAGGTGCGGCGGGTACAGGGGTTGCCCGGTGAACGCCTCCCACACGGCGCTCACGTGCGGCGCCAGGGCCACGCCCCCGAGCGCCCCGGCGGCCGCACCGAAGAGCCCCATCATGAGCCCTGCCAGACTGAAGATGAGCACAAGGCCCCGACGGCTTGCACCCAGACTGCGCAGGACGCCCAGATCGCGCACGCGCGCGGCCACGAGCATGTAGACGATCGCAAAGATCGCGAAGCCGCTCGACAGGCTGATGAGCGCCATCACGACCTCCATGAGCGCGTTCTCGTGGGCCATGGCCCGGAACGCGCTCTCCCACGCGTCCTCGGCGGTGATCGTGCGAAAGCCCGTGGTGCCGGTGGCGCGTCGCGCGCTGGCGAGTACCTCTTGCGCGACCGCGTGCAGTTCGGGGCCGGCCAGCGTGGGGTCGTCGAGCCACACGGCAGCGTAGGTGACAGGCTGTTGTCCTTCCGCGACGAAGGCCTCCTGAGCCACGGGAAGGCGTACGTATGCGTAGTACTTGTCGAAGTGGGAGATTCCGCTGCGAAACCGACTCAGCAATCGGAATCGGCGCGAGACCACGCGGTCTCGACGAGGATCGTAATACCGCACGAGCAGGCGATCCTGCCTGCCCAGCTGCAGGCCGAGACTCTCCGCAAGCCGGTCCCCGAGCAAGATGCCGGGCTCATCGTCCCCAGTTTGTGTCTCCGGAGAGGTGGCGCTGGCGGGGGCCTCTTGCGCGCCTCCCGGACCAAACCAGCCGGCCTCTCCCGGGCGGATGTCGAGGAGGTACTCGGGGAGGCGCCCGTGGGCCGCCTCGGCGGCCGGGTCGATGCCGCGCAGAATCGCGGGTTGCGGCCAAGCGCGGTGGGGTGGGAACAGGACCACGTAGCGCTCTAACACCGGAGCGACCCCGATGATCGGCGAGTGGTCCTCGAGGGCCTTGCGGACCTGATCAAAGGCCTGTTCGTCGTTAGCTCCGGCTGGAAAGATGAGGGCGATCTGTTCACCCAGTCCGCGTATGCGGCGGCGATAGTCGTCCAGCATCCCGTCGAGCACGGCCATCACCACGATCTGGACGAGTACGCAAAGCGCGATGGTGAGGATAGCCACGAGATTGACCGGTCGGCGAACCGTGTATCGCCAGGCCAGGTAGGGTACGTACATGAAGGGTTCCCGCGAGTCCGTGATCGGTCATGCGCTGGGGCCGCTGTAGGCTAGCGTCAGTGCGCTGGCGTGTCAATGGCCGAGCCAACGGTTGCGTTGTCGGGGCGATTCCAGTATGGTGCAGGCATGCGAAAGGAATACAGAACCGTGTTGGACCTGCGCGCCCCGTCGTCCTGGCTGCGCCTGGGTCTGCTGGCTGTGATGGCCGTTGCGCTCCCTTCGACGGCGAGCTCGGCCGGCCAGTCCGAAGGCGCCGACCTCCCGGAGGTTGTGGCTCGGTTCGACAGAGTCACGATCACGCGGGTGGATCTGCGCGAGGCCTTGCTGGACGCGTGCTTGAGGCCGCCGATGTCACGCACATTCGGCCCCACCTTTCTGCGCGGCCTGGTGCTGGATCTGGAGGCTAACCGACTGGGCATCGACCTCGACCAGGGTACGGTTGCCGAAGCGATCCGCAGCGGCGGTCAAGGTTCGGGTGGGCGGGCCGCGTTGATGGAAGAGCTGGAGGCACGGGGCCTTACTTGGTATCGCGTCTCAGCAGCGATGCGCGACGCCATGCTCTACGAGCGAATTGCCCGCGTGCGCTACCAGGTCCCTGAGGGCGAGGCGGTGCAGCAGGACGAAATCAATCGACTGGGCGGGGAGCTCGACGAGGAGTACGCGCCCAAGTACTACGGTCCGCGCCAGCCCGTTGCGGCGACTGTGGGCGGGGTGGACCGCACGGCCGCCGACGTGGTGCAGTTTCTGGTCGAGCGCGGCGCACCGGACTTCTTGCGAGATCAAATTGAGCGCATAGCTTCGCAGAAGCGGCTTCTGCTGACCGCCAGGCAGCAGGGACGCGCCCCCGGGCCCGAGGACATCGAGCGAGCGCTTGCACGCATCCGGGCCCAATTGAACCGCGCAGGTCGCAACGCGCGCGGATCGGTGCCCACGCTTGAGACGGTTCTTTCCGCGCAGGGCCGGCCGCTCGAGGAGTATAAGAGGAGCCTGGATCTGCGCGCGCAGGCGGCAGCCATGCGTCTGCTGGCGCCCGAGCTCACCGACGAGGCCCTGGCCGAGTACTACGACCAGAACCGAGAGACCTTCCGGCTGGTGCGCGGCGCACACATCCTGGAGCCCTTTGTGGAAGACCGCCCCTACAACCCCGGGGAAGTGACCGAGCAGGCGCGTGAGGCAGCGCGAGAGCGCATTACGGACACGCACATGCTGCTTCGCAGCGAGGCGGACTTTCCGAAGGTCTCGCAGCAGGCCTTTGCGGAGCTGGCCCGGAAGTACTCGGATTGTCCCATCACGGCGCAGCAGGGCGGCGACCTGGGGTTCGTGGCGCGCGACGCGTACCTGGCGCGCGAGTTGCCGCCGGAGGCCTATCGACTGGACATGATCCGCGGCCCCAGCAGCGAACGGCCGCGCAGCCCGATCCGTTCGATAGAGCCGGAGTTGACCGAGGCCCTGTTTGACTTGCCTGAGGGCACGGTCAGCGACATCGTTTCCACCGCGTACGGCTACCACCTGGTCCGTTGCGACCGGATCCGATACCCTCGAGACTGGCGATCGGTCCGAAGCGTGCTGTACGAACGCCGTCTCGCTGAAGAGACGGCTGCCTTGACGCAATCGCTCGCGGAGAAATACCCGCTCGAGCTGATGTGGTCTCCTCCGCCGGAGCCCTAGCGGACGGACGTGTCCGGCCGGTACGAGGGCGGGTGCCCGCCTGTTGCCTCTTGGCGTGTCTCTTCGCCTACCGGTCCCGCATTCAGCCCATGGCCCGCGGCCAGGCCCATGCCTACGAGGAGCCAGAGGTACGTCTCGCCTGCCCCTTGTACGGGATGGTTGAGCATCCCGTCTGCAACGAGCAGAAGCCCGGTCACGAGCCCGAGGAAGGCCACGCGCCCGGCAGGCGGCGGCAGAGACCGGTGTAGGCGCCCCAGCCGCACGAGCGCCGCCAGCCACAAGGCGTGAAACCCGACGAGCCCGACGATGCCGCGCTCGGCCGCGATCTCCAGCCACAGATTGTGCGCGTGATGCGCGTCGAGCTTTGACAAGAGTCGGCGTGCGCGAGGAGATGGTTGCGGCTCGCCGGGCGGGGGCAACATCGGCTGCCAGGAGCGGCGGAAATTGTCCGCGCCGTAGCCGACCCCCAGGATCGGATGCTCCTGAAATAGCGCGACGCTGCCCTTCCAGATCTGCACACGGAACCACATGCTGGACCCGATGTAGCCAAGGGGCAGCAACGAGAGCACGACCAGGGCGCCCGCCGCCATGAGACCGCACAAAGGCAGCAGCATGCGCCGCATCGCGCGGGATGCCACCGCCAGGCACAGCACGCTGGCGAGGATCGTCAGCGCCAAGTGGAGCCGACCCTCGGCAAGGGCCAGGTTCGCCCCGCACAGGACGAAGGTGACGGTGCTTAGCAAGTATCGCCGACGAGGCGCACGAGCCACCCCCTCCCACACCATCAGCCCTATGACCGCGAGGAGAACGGTCAGGGCAATCAAGGCCTGCGCCGCGCCGGATGTGGCGGGCAGGCCTTTGCGCAGAAGCGCGGCCGGGAGCGCGATCGCCCCGCACCGACCTGTCCACACGGCCCACCGGGGGAGCACGGTGGTGCGGATCGGTTTGCACAACAGGGGAAGCCAGGCGAGGAGGCTGCCGAAGTAGAGGAGCACTGCGAATCGGTGCGCCGTGCCCTTGGTGCCCACAAGGCGCGCCTCGCCACCGTCCAGGTACGGCAGCCGCGCACGCACCCACGCATCCGGCGGCGCCCACAGCACGATCACGAACACGGCGAATATCAGGAGCATGGCGGCCGCGGTCCAGTCCTTGCGCGTGCGCAGCAGCATGAGTGCGAGACCTCCCAGCACGGCTGCGCGCACCGTGGCCCAGGCCGCATGCAGCGCATTCGCAAGGGTGACCGTGTGCGGAAATTGGGCGAGCGCAGGATAGAAGACACTGACGAAAACAGTGGCCGCGAACAGCGCGAGCCCGAGGTGCAGAAGTCGATCGGCCGCAAGCCGTTCGGGCGTCGCCAGCGTCCGCCAGGCAATGAGCACAATGCCCACTCCGGCCGCGGCATCCACGAGCACGGACCGTCCGGGCAAGAGCGGCAAAATGCTCAGGCACAGGAACGCGGCCCAGGCCAGCGCCGTCCGGGCGCGGGGAAGAGCGCCTCGCTCGGACTCGTTCGCGATGTTGGTGAAAGAGCGCGAGGACGGATGAGCATCCAACGCACGGTCCTCAGGAGGGGGTCGATCGGACCGCGGGCGTCGCATCCGGTGGGCGAGACGCGTCGCCCGATTCCCACGGCCGATAGTCCGGCACATATCGCTTGAGGAACTCTCGGACCGCCTGGGCGGTTCCATCTTCCAAGGCCTTGTGCAGCTCAACGATCATCTGGTCGACGCGGTCAATTCCGGCCGAGCAGTCGGCAAGGTGAATGCGCGGGTGGGAGCTGGGCCGCTGGCGTTCCGTGGTGGTATACAGCTCCTCGGTCATCTTCTCTCCGGGACGCAGGCCGATATATACGATGGGGATGTCTTTGTCCGGGATGAGGCCCGCCAGGCTGATCATCTGCCGGGCCAGGCGGTCGACCTTCATGGGCTGGCCCATATCGAGCACGCACAGCGGCCCGTCCGCTCGCACCGCCGCCACGAGCACCAGGCCGACGGCCTCGGGGATGGTCATGAAGTACCGGGTGATGTTCGGATGCGTGATGGTCACAGGCCCGCCGCGCTCGATCTGGCGGCGCAGGATCTGCACGAGGCTGCCGCTTGATCCGAGTACGTTCCCGAAGCGCACGGTCAGAAAGCGGGTGCGGCCTGCCCGGTCCAGGTGGCGCACCACGAGCTCGGCCAGACGCTTGGTGGCGCCCATCACGCTCGACGGGCGTACCGCCTTGTCCGTGCTGATCAACACAAACCGCTCCACGCCCGCGGCCTGTGCCGCGCGGGCCGCGTACAGGGTGCCCAGCACGTTGTTCTTCAGTCCTTCCGCGGGGGCCCGTTCGACCAGGGGCACGTGCTTGTGCGCGGCAGCGTGAAACACGATCTGCGGTTGATAGCGGTCGCAGAGAATTCGCAGACGCGTTTCATCGCGGATGTTCGCGATCTCCACGCACACATCCACGTTCGGCGCCAAGTGCTTGAGTTCCAGGCTCAAGAGGTAGCTGTCGTTCTCGTTCATGTCCAGGATGACGAGGCGCGTTGCACCTTGCTGTACGACTTGGCGGCAGATTTCGCTCCCAATGGAGCCCGCAGCTCCGGTGACCAAGATGGTGCGATCCACGAAGAACTCGGCCATCCGGCTGTGGTCGAAGGTCACGGGAGTGCGGTCTAGCAAGTCCTCGAGCTGCAAGTCCTTGAGCGTGATGCCGAGCGCGTCGCCCCGTGCCATCATGTCCGCGATGCGAGGCACGGCTTTGAAGCGCACATGATGGTCCGAACAGACCTCCACGACCGTGCGCAATTGCGCCGCAGGGATGTCCGGAATGGCCACGAGCAGCTTGTCGATGCGGTGGCGCGGTATCAGCCGCGGCAGCTCGGTCGCGGGCCCGAACACGCGGTGGCCGTGGATCGAGGTGTTCCACTTGGCCGGGTTGTCGTCCACGAATCCGACCACATGGTAGGGATAGATGCGAGTGCGAAGGATGTCGCGCAGGATCAGCTCCCCGGTGTGCCCCGCGCCGTAGATGAGGGTGCGCAGCCGGGCCTCGCCGTTGGCCAGCAGCCGCGTGGAGCGGCGCGCATACCGCTGGTACAGGTACCGCGGCCCGAAACGGAGAAGCGTGAATCCGAGCAGGGTGACCAGAAACTCGATCGCATACACCGACCGCGGCGGCACTGGGATCGTGAACTCGGCCATCTGCCAGAGGCCGTGTCGGGCGAGGTAGAAGAGCAGTGTACCCGCGGCCACGGCCTTGGCGAGACCGGCCGCCTCGGGCAGGCTGGCCAGGCGGAACGCCCAGGTATATTGGCGCGCCACCAGGCCGCACGCGAAGCGGATGACCAGGAGCAGGGGAAGGGTGCGCCAGAACGTTTCCGCATAATCGGCAAAGGAGAGCCTGGCATGCATGTCCAGCCGCAGCCAGTACGCGAACGCATACGCGACGGTGACGATGGCCACGTCGGCGAGGAACAAGACGACCCGACGAATCAACAGGTTACGCATCCAGGTGACAGTCATTCAGAGTCCTGTGTACGACGCGCGGCAGCGACAAGGTACTCCGAGAAGCGCGCCGGGAATAAGCGTAGGCAGGCGGGCTCAGCGCGTCAAGGTTGTTCGCTGCCGGACCGCTGGCGTCCGGCCCCCAGCGCCATCGCGCCGGTTCCCAGCCCCGCCAATGCGGCCAGCCCCACGGCCCAGCTGGCCGCGGGCCACCGCCAGGCCAGGACCGCGAGCGGGGCGAGGACGAGCACGTTGAGCGCGCTGATGGCGACCGTGGTGCGCAGGTGGCCCCATCGGCTCGCGAGGTGTTGGTAGGCGTGCGTGCGGTGCGCGATGGCGAGCCGCTGACCCGCGAGCGCCCGCCGCAGGAGCGTGGCCGTAGCATCCGCCACAAACACGGCCAGGAGCACGAGCCACATCCATAGCGTGGCGCGAGGTGCGTTCAGGGGCCGGACGCGCATGGTGGCCAGCGCCAGCACGCCGAACACGAACCCGAGAAACCCGCTGCCCACGTCGCCCATGAAGATGCTCGCGGGCGGGCGGTTCCACAACAGGAACCCGAGAGACGACACGCCCACGAGACAACATACGCCAGCCGCGGGGTTGTCGCCGGAGAGAGCCAACAGCCCCGCGGCCGCCAGGGACGCGAACACGGCCTCGGCCGCAGCCAGCGCGTCGATGCCATCCATGAAGTTGTACAGGTTGATGGCCCATACGAGCCCGATCAGAGCCAGCAGGTCGCCGCCGAGACCGCAGTCCAGGCCCAGGTCGCCCAGCGTCAAGGCCGGCATGCCTCCGAGCCAAAAGAGACCCCAGGCTGCGGCCAGGAAGTGCGCGACAAGCCGCCAGCGCGGGGCCAGGTCTCTGTGATCGTCCCACAGGCCCACGCCCGCCACGAGCAGACCGCCGCCCAGCAGTGCCGCGAACAGGTCCGTGCCCAACATGCCGGGCCAACGCAACACGCACAGGCCGGCCAGCACGGTCGTGGCAATGGCTAGACCCCCGCCGCGCGGCGTTGGCGCGTCGTGCGAGCTGCGCCGTCCGGGCCGGTCGACCAGCCTGTGCGAGAGGGCGTAACGGCGCATGAGTCCGGTCAGACCGGCCGAGGCGACGAACGCCACCGCCAGGAGGATCGGTAGCGTGCTCAATGAGGTGCCTCCGCGACTGTCTGGCTGCCTCGATACCATTGTGCCATGCGCGCAATCTCCGCGTCCAGGGAGAGCCGGGGCTGCCATCCGAGCACGGAACGTACCTGGTGCGCATCGACCTGAAGCGATCCGCATAACCGGTCCGCAAGGCCACGGCGGCGCACGATGCTCGCGGCCAGCCGGAGAAGGCCCTTGGGCAGAGGGAGGAGCCGCGGGTGCACCCCCAGCTCGGCCGACATGCGGGTGAACAATGCCTGGGGGCTCATGGGCGGGTCGTCGGCCACGAGGAAGGTGCGGCTTGTGGCTCCAGGATGATCGAGGCTTACGCGGATCAGACCCACCAAGTTGCTAAGGCCCGCCAGGCTCCGCTTGCCCGGAGGCACGCACACCGGCACCGGCCGACCGCGCGCAAGCCAGCGTAGGGCGCGTAGCAGGTTCCCCTTTGCTCCGGGTCCGCACACGAGCGCCGGACGCAGGATGGTCACAGGAAGGTCGGATTGCTCGGCGAGTGTTGCCAGGGACTGCTCGGCGCGCCACTTGCTGCGCGCATACGGGTCCGACGGCGCAGCCGGGTCGTCTTCACGCAAGGGTCGGGCCGGACTGGATTCTCCGTGCACTTTCACCGTGCTCAGGAACACAAAGCGGCTGACTCCGGCCCGCGCGGCGGCCTGAGCCAGGGCCTCGGTCGCGCCTACGTTGACACACCGGAAGATATCCTCTTCGTGCGCCGCCCTGCGTCCCGTGCGATGCACGCGCGCAGCGAGGTGCACAACCGCGTCTGCTCCGGCCAGGGGCGCGCGCCAATCCGTGTCCGGGCCGAGGTCCCCCACAACAACGGGGGCCATTTGGCCGGTCGCGTCAGAGGGCAAATGGTCGATTCGCTCGGGTGTACGCACGGCAGCGCGCACGGTATGACCAGCCTGCGTGAGCACGGGACAGAGCGCTCGGCCAATGAATCCGTTCGCTCCGGTTACGAGTACAGTGCTCATTGGAGAACAGCCTCGGCGGCCTCACTGCCGCGACCCTCGACGACGCGTTGCAGCACGGCGAGCATGTCTCGGGCCTGGCGCTCGCGGCTGTGGCGGGGTGCGGCGGCAAGGCCGGCGGCGGCGAGGGATTTGCGCAGCGGCTGGTCTCCATGTAGCCGTAGCACCGCGTCGGCAAGGGCCGCCGGATCCGCCGGCGGCAGGCACAGGCCGGCCGACTCCGCACCCACGATGCGCGTGGCCTCGCCCGGAGGCGCGGCCAACAGAATGGGCAGGCCCATGGCCATGGCCTCGAACAACTTGCTCGGGATCACAGACGCGAACACGGGGGCGTCCTTCAGGTGTACGAGCGCCACGTCGCACAAGGCCCAGAAGTCCGGGATGCGTTCCTTGGGCCGGCGCGGGGCGAACACGACGTTGTCAAGCCCTCGGCGCTCGGCTTCGGCGATCAAGTTCTCGCGAGCGGCTCCCGGGCCCACGAACAGGAAGCGGATGTCATCGTACGCGCGAAGCCGGTCCGCCGCGTCGAGCGCTCGGTCGAGCCCGTGGGCCATGCCGAGCGTTCCGATGTAGCCAATCACGAACTTGCCCGCCAAGCCCCAGGTGCGTGCGAGCTGTGGGTCGCGCGGCCGAGGGCCGTATCGGGGCAGGTCGACGCCGTTGCGCACGACCGCGATCTTGTTCGGGTCGATCCCCCGGCGCACCAGGTCATCCTTGAACGCGTGGGTTAGGGCCACGACTGCAGCCGAGCGCCTGTACAGGAACCGCTCCAAGCGCTCCATGCACCGGAGCAGCACGTTCTCGCGCATGGCGCCCACGGCAACGATGCTGGCGGGCCACAGGTCGCCCAACTCAAACACAAAGGGCCGCCTGCGCAGGGCCCCCACCAGCCATCCTGCCACGGCCGCGAAGAACTGGGGGCTCGTGGCCACGACCACGTCGGGCCGCGCCTCGAATAGGCTCATTATGCTGCTCATGCACATGAATGACAGAAAGTCGAGGGCACGGCGCACGGTCCCTGCGTTGGGGCTCATGTAGGTCTTCACCCGCACGACGCGGATGCCGTCGACGTCCTCGACCTGGCGCCATCGGTTCCTGTAACCCTCAAACAGGCGGCCGGTGGGAAAATTCGGCGCGCAAGTGACGATCGTCACACGATGCCCCCATCGGACCCAGTAGCAGGCGCGCTCGTACACGCGGCTCGCGGCAGCGTTTACCTCCGGCGGGAAGTTTTCCGTGAGGAAGAGGATGTGCATCAGGTCTGCCCTCCGCGAGCGGCTCCCTTGGTCGCAACCGTGTGCGGATGGAGCGTACAGGTGAACCGAGCGGGCAGGTCGCCGATGTACAGGCCGACCACCTTGAACGTGGCGCGGGTCACGCCCAACTCGTCGTGGTACGTAGTGGCTTCGATCGTTGCGCTCAGTCCGTCATCCAGCACGAGGATGGCAAGAAGACCTCGATCCTCGTGAGAGATCTCGAAGCGTCCTTCGTCCGCCTGTTCGACTCGTATGTCCGGATGCAGGTGGAAAGGAATCTCGACCGTGTGACGGCCCGAGCCTTGGATTGCGTCGATAATGTGGAGGCCGCCGTCCACGAGGCGCCAAGTGCGCCCGTGCAGTCCCACACCCGGCAGGCGCGCGTATCCGTCGTGGGTTGCATGGACAAGAATCTCTTCTTGTTGCGCGCTGGTCGTGCACTCAACGACGCGCGCGCGGCGGGCCACTCGGAAGCTCTTCCAGAGCTCCGAGGAATCGGCTTCGTCCATGATCACGGTGTTGTGGGCGGGCGTGCCCCGCTGGCGCAGGCGCTCGGGGCCCTCCGCATACAGGGATGTTCCCGTGTCCACAATGGTGCGCACACCCCACAGCGACGCCTCGAAGGTCAAGGTGTCCGCGTGGCCGTGCCCCGGCTGGTAGTCAGGACCCAGGGGCGCGGCATCCAGCAAGGCTACGAGGGGGCCAGCCTCCAGGCGCAGGTATCCGGTTGCGCGCAGATGCACAAGGCCCGGTCCGACAGGCCGCCGGGCTACGTCCAGCCCCAGTCGACTGGCGTAATCATATAGCGCGCCCACCTGGCGTGCGCCGTCGAGGGCAGCGTCGTTGAAAAGCGCATAGCCGCCGTCCGGGTGGGTAAGCACGGCCAACCAGTCGAGCATCCGCCGGGTCGCATCCGACCACGGTTTCTCGGCTGTGCGATTCGCCGCTGCGCACAGGTTGAGGACATCAAGCAGGTCTTCGAGCACCAAGGCGTGGTACATGGGGCTGCGCTCCACGTGGCCGCCGTCCGGGAGCACTTGCTCGTGAAGCTCCCGCGTGAGCAGGGCGCGCCCAAGCTGCTCCCATCGGGCGGCTTCCGGACCTGCGAAGAAGATTCCGGCAAAGAATAGCGCCGTGGCGTTGGCGAGTAGGTGGTTGCCCAGGAGGTCGGTTTCCAGGTTGTGCGCAAGGTGGCGAGCCTGCGCGGCCAGGCTGTGGACCGCGTTGTTGCTCAGGGCCCCGGGGCCAAGGTGCCACACGATCCAATTCACGATGCGGCGGCTCGTGGGATACGGCTCCCAACCGGCGCCGCGCAAGGGCGGGTTCTCGCGAATCCATCGATCGATCAGGCCCTCCTGCCAGGCGAGGCGCTCTTCAGCGTCTTGCGCACGCAGGTCGTCGAGGTAATGCATGTGATAGAGCCACAGGCGGCCGCAGCTCGCGTCGTTCCACGCGTTGGCGCTCGCGAGGTCTCGCGTGCAATGGAGAAATCGGAAGGTCACCGGTCCCAGGAGTGACGCGGGCCTGGGCAACGGTGCGCTCCACCGTCCGCTGTCGATGGGGCGTAGGGGCGGCGCGGGATGCAGATCCAGGGACTCGCGCACGTAGTAGCGTCGCAGCCGACCCGCGATCTGCTGTGCCCGCAGGTGACGAACGGTATGGAACCAGCGCGACCACGACATCAGCAAGCCCCTTTGCTGTGGATTGGTGTCGCCATTCAGCGCACGCTCGCCACGTCGATGGCAAGACGAGCCACCTCGAAGATCTCGGAGATTGGAATCTGCGGAGGCCCGCCCGCGCGGACCGCCTCCACGAAGGCCTGGATGCAGCGGGCGTGGCCCTTGTCCTGTCTCCACAGGCGCACGTTGACCGCGCGGCCCCAGCCATACCCGTACAGGCGGCGCCAATTGTCGAGAATAAGCACGCGACTCGCGCCGAACACCTCTATCCGCTCCTTGGGGAATCTACGGTGGCCGTCCGCCAGATACAGAAGCGTGCCGACCGACCCGTCCGCGAAGCGCAAGGTCACGACCGCGCTGTCGTCGCAGGCCGGACGCACCGCGCTGGGACGCGGACCCTCGACATGCCAGGTCGTCGCATGCGCACCTGTGAGGAATCGCAAGAGATCCAGGAAATGGCACCCCTCGCCCAGCAGCCTGCCGCCGCCTGCGTTCGGGTCGCGCGTCCAATGATCGGCCGACAGACTGCCTGCGTTCACGGTCACGACAAGCGTCTTCGGGCCGGAGACACGGTCGAGGAGCTCGCGCATACGCACTGCGCACGGCGCGAACCGGCGATTGTACCCGACCATGAGCACTGGGCGATGGTCCGGAGCATGCGCATCCAGCGCCTCGCTGACCGCGTCCACCTCATGCAGGTGCAGGCACAACGGCTTTTCCACAAACACGTGCTTGCCGGCGCGCAGCGCACGGCAAACGTAGTCCGCGTGCGTGTCGTGCCGGGTGGCGATGACGACCGCCCGCACCTCTGGGTCGCCGAGCACCACGTCGGGGTCGGTTGTCGAGCGTTCTGCACCGACCACATGCGCAGCCTGGGCCGCGCTGGCGCCCCCGCGGCTCGCGACCACACGTATTTGGCCGCCCCCCCGCAGGAGTGCAGGCAGGAGAACGCGGCGGGCGTGTGCGCCCGCGCCGATAACCCCGCACACCACCGGGTGCTGCGGCTCTGTCCGAGCGGGACGCGAGGGGGGCGTCGAGACCTCCACCGTCCGGGCCGGGGGCTGGTCGGGTGGCTTTTCCGGCCCGTATTCGAACACAACGCCGAGCGCGCCGGGGTCGCGCAGCAGATCATAGGCGCGCGGGGCTTGGAGAAAGGGAATGCGGTGGGTGAGCAGAGGCGCCACGTCCAGGCGGCCGGAGGCGAGCAGGTCCAGCACGGTCTGGATGTTGCGCTGCGCGGTCCAGCGCACGAGCCCGGGCGGGTAGTCGTGCCCGGCTTCATAGCTGGGGTCATAGCGGCCCGGTCCATAGGCGCAGCTTACCTGGAAGGAGAGTTCCTTGTCGTAGAAGGGGCGACGGTCCAGGTGGAGGTCGCTCGTACCCACCAGCACGATCCGCCCGCGACGGCGGCACATGTGTGCGGCCTGGCGCACCGGGCCGCTCGCGTCCGTGGCCGTGCAGACGAGCACGCCGTCGAGTCCGCGGCCGTCTTCGGCGAACTCGCGGGCGCGGGCGATCGGGTCCTCCCCGGCGGCCAGGTTCACGGTCTGCGCGCCGAACTGCCGCGCAAGGGCAAGGCGGCTCTCGACCATGTCCACGCCCAGCACATGGCAGCCCTGCGCGCGTAGAAGCTGGACGGCCAGCAAACCGATGAGCCCGAGACCGGTGACCGCAACCGCCTCGCCGAGCGCGGGACGGGCGAGGCGCAGCCCCTGAAGTGCCACTGCGCCGAGCACGGCAAAGGGAGCGTGCAGGTCGGACACCTGGTCGGGAACGGGGGCGCACAGGGTCTGGGCGACGCACGCGGCCTCGGCATGCGGACCCGTGGCCACCACGCGGTCTCCGGAGCGCAGCTCCGTGACCTCGTCGCCGATCGACAGCACGTGCCCCGCACTGGCATATCCCAGGGGCAAAGGCTCGGCCAATCGGCCGCGCACGGCCTCCCAGGTCGATACAAGCCCGTCGGTGCGCACCTTGTCCAGGACCTGGCGGACGCGCGCTGGCTGTCGCCGCGCTTTGCCGAGGAGACCGGATCGGCCGAACTCGAGGAGCATGCGCTCCGTGCCGGGACTGATGAGGCTCACGTGCGTAGCCATGAGAACCTGCCGCGGACCCGGCGCGGGCGCGGGTTGTTCCGCGAGGCGCAGCTCGCCAGTGCGAAGATCGTGAAAGAGTTGCCTCATCGGGCTCCCTCGCGCCACGCGCGCACCTGTCGCAATGCGAACAATGGTACGAGCCCGGACAGATGCGTCAACAGACGCGGGTATTCCGTGCCCCAGCCTGTGGCGTACGCCCCGGCCGCGTACAGGACGGCCACGCCCGTCATGAGCAGGAGAATCGCGCGGCTCCATGCGTCGGACCTGTTCTCCGTGATCCAGTAGACTGCGGCGGCGGCGAAGGTCGGGCCGAGCAGTCCGGTCGCTCGCCAGAACCAGCGGGGCAGGTCCGCCCCGGTGTGCGGCGCGAGCGCGGCAGCCCAGGTGCGCAGGACCTGCGCCCATGTGTCGAGGTGCGCGAGGGGCGCCAGGGCGAACCCGTCGAGCCGGGAGTCGGCGCTCGCGCCCGTGTGCTTGAGCCACATCCAGGGCAGCCAGAATGCGGCCACGGGCAAAAGCCAAACTAGACGGCGGGTATATCCGTGCCGGGGCCCGGCGCCCCAAGGCCACAAGCGGAGAAGCACCAGAAGGGCGACGGCCACGATCGCCTCGCTCTTCACGACGAGGAGCATGCCCGCGAGGAATCCGGCTACGAGGTCCTCGCGCGGGCGAGCCGTCTCTCTCGCGTGCAAGGTGGCGAAGGCTGCCAGAGCCACGAACACCGCCATGGGCGCCTCGGCCGTGGCGTCGAGGCCTGCTTGCAGGAACAGGGGGATGCACGCGGTGATGAACGCGGCCGCCAGACCCGCGGTGCGTCCGGCCCACGCGCGCCCGATCGCGTACAGAACGAGAAGGAAGTCCACGACCAGGACCGCAGCCCACGCGGTGCACAGGAACTCGTCCCAGTGGCCCACGAGACGGCAAAGGACGACCTCGTTGAGCATTACAAAGAGAGGGTAGCTGGCGTGATTCACCGACCTGAAGTAGGTCGCGTCGGCTGGACCATGGAAGAAGAGAAACTTGGCGTTTCCCGCCCACTGGGCCCAAGCGTCCTGCGCGGTGACCGGCCACCACAGAGCGGCGAAGGTCATGAGTCCGGCAGACACGACCAGTCCCACAAGCAGGACGACCTGGTACCAGTGCCGGGGGGCGCGCTCAAGGGGCGGCGGCTTCGCTGGCGTGTGGTCGCTCGACTCCCGGCGTGCGCGCCAGGCGTGCCATCCTGTCAGCACGGCCAGGAGCGTAAACAGGACCCACAGGCGCACGGGCCGGCCCAGAGCCAGTTGCCCGATGCACGCGAGATACACCACACCCATTCCCACGGATCCGGCAAGGCCTAGGCGGCCGATCCTGCTCTCGGGAAGGAGCGAGGTACGCACCAGACCCAGGACCGCGAGCCCGGCCAAGTGCACGTACAGCGCGTACACGACAAAGGCCGCGGGAATCACGGGGTGCCCCCTTGCGCCACGAAGCTCGGCATGGGTCCGCGGACGGTCTCCAGGATGCGTGCGTCGGAAGGGGCAGGGCAACGGTAGCGCAAATGCACGTCCGCGGCGGCCGAGTCCACGGTCCTGCGAGCGGGGAAAAGCCAGTACAGGGTATAGCCTTCCTCGACGATCGACCGGGCCAGCGGCGAGAGGCCGGTGGATGCGCGCATGGTGTAGCGGGTATCCGGATCGCGCACATGGTCTCGAGTCACGCGCAGAAGGCGGAAGTAGTCCTCGTCAAGCGAGCCGGGCAAGCGGCGTTCGAGGAAGTACGCCCACCGCGCTTCGCGTGAAAGCCCACCTGTTGCGGACAGGTGCAGGCGGTCGAACTCCTTCTCCAGGAGCCGCGCACCGCGAACCACCCAAGCACACACGAGCAAGACACACAAGTACAGCCAGACGCGTGAGCGCTTGCGGCTAGACATGATCGCGTGCCTCCAGCCCAAGGGGCCCGGGAGGCGACGGCGCGCTCGGGTCCAGGAAGAGCCGGCACCACAGCTCGATGCACACGAGCGCGAACAATGGATAGGCCGCGTCCACCCGGCCGGCTCGGTCGCGCGCGAGCAAGTTCTGGACCGCCTCCGGGGCGAAGAGGCCTCGCGCGAGCAGGCTCTCTACGGAGAGCGCCTGGTCCACGAGCGAACGCAACGGGCCATGCAGCCATGCGCGTAAAGGCACGCCGAACCCGGTCTTGGGGCGGTTGAGAATGGACGGCGGCACGAGGTCTGCAACCGCGCGTCGTAGAATCCACTTGCCCGTGCGGCCGTGCTGCTTGTACTCGGCGGGCAGACGCGCGGCGAGGGCGACGAGGTCCGGATCGAGATACGGCACGCGCACCTCCACGCCGGAGGCCATGCTCATCTTGTCCGTGTACAGCAGATTGTGATCCGCCAGGAAGTGCCGCTCCTCGAGCGCAAGCATCTTGGACAGGGGGTCCAGGTCTTCCGGCAGCTCATCAAGGGTGTGTAGTACGGGATCCTGGATGTCCTCCTGCCCCACGGTCGATCGGACCTGCGGAGCGAAGAGCGCCGCCTCGTCGTGCGGTGAGAGCCATCGAAAGTAGCCGGCGATCCGTTCGTCCGGCGAATGCTGCGCGTACTGGAATGCGCGAGCAAGCCGCCGGCCCCAGGGGCGGCCGGCCGGCGCCTGGGCGGCGGCCGCGCGCAACAGGCCGCGCACGGGCCCGGGCAACCAGCCCCAGTAGCGCTCCTGGCGCAGGGCGTAGTGGCGGCGGTACCCGGCGAAGATGTCGTCCGCACCCGTGCCCGAGAGGAGCACCTTGATGCCGTGGGCGCGGGCCAGACGCGCGATGTGCAGGACGTGCAGGGCCGCCGGGTCGGCCTGGGGCTCGTCCAGGTGGTAGATCATGGTGGCGAGCTCGTCGATCATCTCGGGACCGACCTCAATGGCATGCAGGTCGATGGGCAGGTCGCGCGCCAGGGCCTGCGCGTAGGGGAGGTCTTGCGCAAACCCGTCCGAGGCCTCGTCAGGGCCGCGGAATGCGATGGTGAAGCACGGGAGCCGCTCGCCATCCATCTGACCACACGCCAGGGCCACGAGCGCGCTGGAGTCGAGTCCGCCGGATAGGAACGCGCCCACCTCAACGTCGGCTACGCTTTGGCGATCCACAGCCGCCTCCAGTGAAGCACGAACGGCTTGAGATGCCTCTTGGGGCGACGGAGCGGGAGTGTGCACGCGGCGCGCGAGAGGCTTGAGGAAGTGCCACTTGTCCGTGACGCGGCCTTGCTGTACGCGCAGCGCGGTGCCGGGCTCGAGTCGCCGCACACCTCGCGCCAGCGTCCGCGGGGCCGGACACCACAGATAGCGCACATAGCACGCCGCAGCCGCGGGGTCGGGCGAGCGATCGACGGCCCGGCACTGGAGGATCGCCTTGAGCTCGCTCGCGAATGCGAGGCCCCCCGAGGTCTGGGCATAGTACAACGGCTTCACGCCCATGCCGTCGCGTACGAGCACGAGGTCGCGCGTTTGCGTGTCCCACAGGGCGAAGGCGAAGATGCCGTTGAGGCGCGAGAGCGCATCGGGTCCGCGCTGTGCCCATAGATTGACGAGGACCTCGGTGTCCGAGTGCCCGCGGAAGGGGACGCCTTCCGAGATCAGCTCATCGCGCAACTGGCGATAGTTGTAGATTTCGCCGTTGTATGCGATCACGAACCGGCCGGTGGCGTCCCACATCGGTTGATGGCCGCAGGCGGACAGATCGATGATGGACAGACGGCGATGCGCGAGGCCGATGCCGCAGGCCGGATCGTACCATTCGCCCGCGTCGTCCGGACCCCGGTGGGCGATGGCCTTGCCCATGGCGGCGAGCAATTCTGGAGCAAAGCCGCCCAGAAAACCGGCGAATCCGCACATGCGCGGTCTCCTTCAGTTCGCGTTGACGGGCCGGCCGGACACGACGCGATCGAGCACTTCTTCCAGCCGACGACCGATGACCTGCCAGGTGAAGCGCTCCGCGACCATGCGCTGCGCATTGCGGCCGGCTTGCGCGCGCATCTGGGGATCGGAGAGAAGCTCGCGCACCGCGGCGACGATCTCGTCCGCCGTGGGCCGGACCACGCGCCCGGCGCCGTACGAGTCGATTTCCGGGAAGTCACAGGTGTCCGTAATCACCGTGGGCGTGCCCGTGGCCGCAGCCTCGACCGCGACGATGGACATGTTCTCCTGGCGGCTGGGCACCACGAACACGTCCGCGTCTACATACGCCGCGCGTTTCGCCTCGCCGGTGAGCGGTCCGGGGAATCGGACCCGACCCTCCAACCCGGCGCCGCGCACTCGGCTGCGCAATTCGGCCTCCATGCCGTAGTCCGGGCCGACGAAGGCGAGCATGGAATAGTCGAGCGCATCCGCCGCGCGAATGAAGCCTTCGAGCAGGATGTCCGGGCCCTTGATCGGGTCCAACCGCCCGAGAAAGAGAATGAGCGGCACCTCAGGCGGCACGGCGAAACGCCTGCGGAACTGGCCCGGATGGGGCAGGTCGGCGTACTCGTGCGCGTCGATCGCATTGGGCAGGTACACGATCCTTCCTTCGTCCACGCCGGCCTGCGCGTACTGGCGACATTCGGTGCGGGTGATCCCAATGGTTGCGGACGCGTGCTCCAAGATGTGGCGGCCGTAGAGGCGCTGATACGCACGTTTGAGACGAAAGCTGCGATACACGATGGGAAGCGCACCCATGGCACTGAACACGAACGGAACCTTGGCCTGACGAGCGGCCTGAAAGGCCAGCACGTTCTGATAGGTCCAGTGGTTCATGAGGTGGACCACGTCGAACTCGTGGATGCGGCGCGCGAGGGCGCCACGCATCGCCGGAGTGTAGCAGAAGCGCCCCAGGTGATGGCGGAACGGGACCACCTCCGCGCGATGCGTCTGAGCCGCGTACTGTGGATCCCAGGAGTGGTCGCTTGTGAAGATGGTGACCTGGTGGCCGCGCGCCGCGAGGGTGGTGGCCATCTTCTGGCAGCGATCCGCCGGGCCGCACCCGAACACCGGGCTGAAGGCATTGAGCACGTGCAGGATGTTCATGCGGTGCGCGCCTCCTGCAATTGCTCGAACGCGTGACGCAGCCCTTGGCGCAATCCATAAGGCAGTCGAAATCCGGCCTGATGGAGACGCTGTGCGCTGTAGCGCACGTCTCCGCGGTTGGTGCGCCCCCGGCGCACGAATCGAAAGAGCCAGGGCACGATAAGCGGTGGCGACCAAGCTACGGTGGAGCGCGCACGTCCGTCGAGCGCGCGAAGCTGGGCCAAGATCTCGGCGTGCGTGTTGCCCGGCTCTTCGTCGGAGGACACGACGTACGTCTCACAGGGCGTTGCGGGTGGATGCAACGCGAAGTGCGCGGCCGCAGCCGCCACGTCCTCCACGTACACCCAGTGCGCACACTCTCTTCCCTTGAGCCACCACTTCATGCGCAGGAGGGACTCGGCCCTTAGAGCCGCGCGGACCGTGTCCGGGCCGAAGAGGTTTGTGGGCCGCAGAATCACTCGGTGGGCAATCTCCTCCGCGCTACGCACCACGTCTTCAGCCTCTCGCTTGGTGGCCTCGTACGCGTTCATGGGCGGACCTTGCGTCTCCTCTCGCACCCAGGTGGACCGGACGCGGCCCGCCACGCCCGCGCTACTCAGATGGCAGAGGACCTTCGCCTTGGCCTTGGTTACGGCTTTGCATGCCGCCCGCGTGCCCTTCACGTTCACTGCGCGCATGTGCGACGCGTCACGCTTCTCGCCCGCGCAATGGACTACGCATGTGCAGCCTTCAGCCGCGGCGGTCAGAGCCTCACGGTCGGTGATCTCTCCGCGAACGAAGCGCGCCTGGGGTTCGAGCTCCGAGGGCTCGGTACGATCGAAGAGCACGACCGGCCAGCCCGATTCCACAAGGCGCCGGACAACTCTGCGGCCCAGGAATCCCGCTGCGCCCGTGACGAGCACGCGGCCGGAATCGTTCATGCATTCTCTCCGGTGCCCTGGGTGCGCACCTGTGCAGCGGCCGCGGCCATGCAGTCCTCGGCCTCGCGCGCGATGCGATCATAGCTGAAGGCCTCTAGCACCGCCTCGCGCGCCCGTTCGCCCAGTTCTCTGCGGCGGGCCGCATCCTGCAGGAGCCCGGCGAGGCGCGAGCGCAAGACCTGGACATTCCCGGTCGGGTAGGTCAGGCCTACGCCCTGCTCCGCGCGCCAGCGGCTCGCGGGCAAGTCGGTCATGATCACCGCGCGGGCACAAGCCGCGGCCTCGAGGGCGCTCAGGGACGCGGCGCCGGGGTACACGCACACGTCCGCGTGCGAGTATGCGGCCGCGAGCTCCTTTGCCGGCACGAACGGCAGGACGTGCAGCCGGTCCATGGCGCCCGCACGCGCCACAGGCTTGCGCAGGCGCTCAAGCATGGCCTCGTCGCCCCCACCCAAGTATACGAGATGCAGGTCAGCGTGTTGGGACATGAGCGGCGCGGCCGCGTCCGCCAGCACCTCGGGCGACTTGTCCGAAGTGAGCTTGCCGGTCTGGAGAATGACGCGCGCATCTTGCGGGATGCTCTGCGCGTCGCGGAGGCGGGCCCGCCCTTGTGGATCGAAGGAGAAGAGATCCGTGTCCACGCCCAGGGGGAGGTCCGCGATGCGCTCGTGCGGAATTCCCTGGCCTTCGGCAAGGAAGTCCGAACTCTCGCGCGCTACGCCCAGGAACCGGTGCGCGACCGGTGTGAGCAGGTATCGCGTCCCGCATCGCAGAAGCGCGTAGCCGAACCGTCCGAGTGCGGTCGTGTTCCTACACCCGAAAGTCATGTGATTGTCGTACACCAAGCCGGCGCCGAGCTTGCGTGCGAGAAGCGCTGCCCGAAACGCGTTGAAAGACGCGGTTCCGTGGATGAACAGGGCCGACGGGGCGATAGCGCGAAGCGTGCGCCCAAGCCCGCGCAGCCAAGGCCGGGATTTGACCTCAAAGAGACAGCGTAGGCGATGCACGGTGACGCCCTGGACCTGAGAGACGCCTGAGCCGCACACGCGCGGGCCGAGCATCGGGCCCCACGTTTGGGCGTAATGCGGCACCGGTGCGTACCGGTCGCTTGTCACGATATGCACGCGGTGCCCGTGACGTGCGTTCCACTTGGGGAGCAGGAATTCCTGGTACCCCATGGTTGGCATGAGGTAGTCCACGATATGCGCGATGGTGAGGGGCGAAGGTTCGGCCGTCACGCGGACTCTCCTCTCCCAAGGATATCCGCGATCCGCAGTGCCGCGTGTCCGTCTCCGAACACGGGTTCCGGCTCCTGTGTGGGCCGGTCCCGCGTGGCCGCGGCCAGGATGCGGTCGCGATCTCGCCCGACGAGCACGTTCCAGCCGCCTCGAAGGGTCTCAGGCCACTCGGTCTCTTCGCGCAAGGTGACGCAGGGCACGGCAAAGAAGTACGCCTCCTTCTGGATGCCGCCCGAGTCGGTGAGGATGCACCGGGCATTGCGCTCCAGGCGCAGCATGTCCAGATATCCGACCGGGTCGACGAACCGCACCCCGGCTCTTTCCACGTGAGCGCGCACGTCGGGAAGGTCCGCCAGGCGCGTGCGGGTGCGTGGGTGCAGGGGAAGGACCACCGGACCGTCCAGCGTGGCCAGCGCGTCGAGGAGCTGCGCAAGGCGATCCGGACGGTCCACGTTCGCAGGACGATGGAGCGTGGCGAGCAGGTATTCGTGGGGCGTGAGGCCCTAGGCTTCCAGAATGGGACTCGTCTCGTCGGCTCGGGTGCCATACATGAGCCCCGCGTCGTACATGACGTCCCCGACTTGATGGACACGATCGGCGATCCCTTCGTCGCGCAGGTGGTCGACCGCGGTCTGAGTGGGGCAGAACTGCACATGCGCGAGGTGGTCGGTGACCACGCGGTTGAGCTCCTCGGGCATGGCACGATTGAAGCTGCGAAGGCCCGCCTCCACGTGCGCGACCGGGACGTTCAGCTTGGCGGCGGCCAATGCGCCGGCGAGCGTGCTGTTCGTGTCGCCGTACACCAGAACCAGGTCCGGCGTCTCTTGTTCAAGGACCGGTTCCAGCCGCAGCAGGATATTGGCCGTTTGCTCGGCATGGGAGCCGCTACCAACCTGGAGATAATGGTCGGGTCGGGGTAGGCCCAGCTCGTCGAAAAAGACTTGCGACA
>Ga0180431_10002589_pt1 | contig 24165 bp, 16 predicted proteins | sample SS_ome_11_FD_132459 | JGI IMG/M metagenome (GOLD analysis project Ga0180431, IMG submission 132459) | Hypersaline lake sediment archaeal communities from the Salton Sea, California, USA - SS_1_MS_1 metaG | ecosystem: Environmental > Aquatic > Non-marine Saline and Alkaline > Hypersaline >...
AGTTGCAGGCGGTACTCAACGAGTGTCCCGGCAGCCAGCCCGTGGTGCTGGAGTTTAAGCATAACGGCACTTGCCGTCGCGTCCGTCTGGGAAAGCAGTACACGGTGACGTGCGACCAGAAGCTTGCCGCGAGTGCCCGCGGAATCCCTGCCGTTACCGCCATCTGGGACTAACGCGTTGGCGGCTGTCTCCAGGCCCCCTTCACATGCAGGTCTCCCTTGCCAAACATCCGCGGTGCCGCCTATACTTATGCTGGAGCAGATGATTCAGGCGGCGACCCGGTGGGCGCTGCTGACTCCATTGTGAGGGCTGAGATCATGTCTGACCGCATCCAGATTATTGATGCCACGCGAGGCAGAACTGCCGAGTTGGATAACCTCTGCGCTCGTTCTCTGGCCGACCTGGGTCCCGATGTCGAGGAGCAGACCCGCGAGATTGTCAACCGTGTACGCGAGTACGGTGACCAGGCGCTGGTCGAGTACACGCGCCGCTTCGATTGCGACAGCTTCACCGCTGCTGACATCATCGTTGAGCCGGACGAAATACAGGCGGCTTACGACGAGGTGCCGGCTGAGTGGATCGGTGCGGTGCGCAGGGCCAGAGAGAACGTGTTCGAGTACCACGAGCGGACAATGAGCCGTTCATGGCTCGATGATTTCGACGGTGTCTATCTGGGCCAGCGGGTAACACCCGTCGCCTCGGCCGGCATCTGTGTGCCTGCCGCATCCGCCTCCCTGCCTTCAACGGTCTGGATGACGGTGATGCCGGCGCGGGCCGCAGGGGTGCCGAATGTAGTGATGGTGAGCCCGCCACGAAGCGACGGCTCGATAGACCCCATCATCGCCGTCGCCGCCGGTGAGTGCGGTGTGGACGAGTTCTACCGCATCGGCGGGGCCCATGCCGTAGCTGCGCTCGCCTATGGCACCGAGACCGTGCAGTCCGTTGACCTTATTGTCGGCCCAGGCAACCCCTATGTGGTCATGGCCAAGAAGATGGTTTTCGGCCATGTCAATATCGAAGCGCTGCCAGGACCATCCGAATCAGTTATCATCGCCGACGGGTCCAGCTCAGTTGAGCTGACCGCCGTGGACTTGCTGAGCCAGGCTGAACACACCGGCGACAACACCGTCATACTGATCACGGATGACGAGGACTTCGCCTATCAGGTGCGCGACGAGACATACGCGCAACTCGCTCAACTGCCCCGGGCCGAACTGACCACGCAGTCACTGCGCGAATACGGAGCAATCGTCATTGTTGCCGACATTGCCGCCGCCGTGCAACTATCCAACACCATCGCGCCGGAGCATCTCCAACTGCTCGTGCCCGACCCGCTGGCGGTGCTCGACCAGATAGAGAATGCAGGTTGCATCTTTATGGGCCCCCGCTCGCCGGTCGCGTTGGGTGACTACGCAGCAGGCCCCAGTCACGTGCTACCCACAAACGGTACGGCGCGGTTCTCTTCGGCGCTCAGCACCGATCACTTCGTCAAGAAATCGTCGCTGATATATGCTACACGGCTGGGCCTGGAACGCCTCGGGCCTGATGTGAGCCGGCTTGCCGAATCCGAGGGGCTGACCGCACATGCCCGCTCGGTCCAGATGCGACTCCAGGCGGACGCACGGCGTTCGTGTGCCGACCAGGAAAGCGGGGAGTAACATGTCTGAGCGCAAAGCCACTCTGACGCGAGAAACTAAAGAGACACAGATCAGCATTGCCTTGAACATAGACGGCTCCGGCGCCTACGAAATCAGCACCGGGGTTGGCTTCTTTGACCACATGCTGACCCACATCGCCAAACACGGCTTGCTGGACCTGAATGTGCAGGCCAGTGGGGACACGGAAGTTGACGCTCATCACACCGTCGAAGATGTGGGCATCGTGCTGGGGCAGGCGATCAATCAGGCGGTCGGCGAGAAGTGCGGCATTTGCCGCTACGGCTCCGCACTGTGCCCGATGGATGAGACACTGGTGGGCGTGGCTCTGGATCTGTGCGGGCGCAGCTATCTCAACTTCGACCTGCAGCTTCCGGCGGCAAAAGTTGGCGAGTTCGATACCGAACTGGCCCTCGAGTTCTTCCGCGCGGTCGCGGCTAATGCCGATATGACACTCCACATCTGGCAGCAGTATGGCCAAAACACCCATCACATTCTCGAAGCTGCCTTCAAAGCATTCGGACGCGCACTCGACAGAGCCACCACGATTGACCCGCGCAGAGAAGGCGACTTGCCCTCCACGAAGGGGACGCTCTGACCTAGTCCCGCAACCGGCGGGAGCAGGGATGGGCCGCGTCTTCACGCAGTCCTGCAGGCTGATGCTCTGCCGGCTGCTATTCTCACAAGGGAACAACAGTATGGACATCATCCCGGCAATTGACCTCTCAGAAGGCAAGGTCGTGCGCCTCAAGCGGGGAGATATGGGGCAGAAAACCACATACTCCGACAACCCCGTGGAGGTCGCGGTCCGCTGGCAGTACGAGGGTGCGCCGCTTCTGCATGTGGTGGACCTTGACGGTGCCTTCGCCGGCACATCACGCAATCTCGACGCCGTGGAAGCGATAGTAGCTGCTACAAACGTACCGATCGAGCTTGGTGGAGGGCTGCGCACGGTTGAGGATGTCAAGCGCGTTCTGGACCTGGGCGTACAATGGGCGATTATAGGCACTGCGGCGCTGAATGATCCGCCGGCAGTGGCGGCTGCCGTCAGCGAGTTCCCCGAACGTATTATCATCGGCATTGACGCCCGAGACGGCAACGTCGCCGTCGCCGGCTGGGTCGAGAACAGCCAGGTTAGCGCCATTGATCTGGCCGTGGAAATGCAGAGCATAGGCGCGGCGAAGATCATATTCACCGACATTGCCACTGACGGCATGATGCAGGGACCGAATGTCGCCAGCACGATGGCCGTCGCTGAAGTCCTCGACATCCCGGTCATTGCGTCAGGCGGGGTGACCACCGTAGCAGACGTCGAGGCGATATGCAAAATCGCGAGTAGCGGTGTGACCGCAATGATTATCGGTCGCGCCTTGTATGAGGGTACCATAGCCCTGCCTGAGGCAATTGCGGCAGCCCGCCGAAGCCCGGCCTGAATACGGCCCAAGCATTACACGTGACTGCGAGTCCGCGTCGCGTGACTAATCCCGGAGCGAAACGACTATGGACTTCGACGAACTCAAGTTTGATGACAAAGGCCTCATCCCTGCCATTGTATTCGATGTCACGAGCAAGCGAGTCTGCATGGTCGGGTACATGAATGCGGAGGCAATAGAACGTACTATCGAGACCGGGCTGGCCACATACTGGAGCCGCTCCCGCCAGGCCTTCTGGGTCAAAGGCGAAACCTCAGGGCATACCCAGGAGGTCCAGTGGGTCCGTCTCGACTGCGATGGTGATGCGCTGCTCCTGGGAGTGAAGCAGAACATTGCCGCCTGCCACCTGGGCTATTTCTCATGCTTCTTCCGTGAGTACCGGGACGGTGAATGGGTCACTGTTGAGGAGCGGGTTTTTGACCCCGAAGATGCCTACAACGAATGATGCTCACGGAACATCAGGGCCTCCGCAGCCAGACAACATGAATTGGCCGCAGGTGCGGCCATCGGGATCATCTTCAGCGTTCCGGTCATTGCCGGTGGCAGTCGGTATGATCCTACTGGGCATCATGCCGGCACGCGCAGACTTGGCTCAGGCTGAGAAGCTCATCGCCGCCGGTCAATGGGCGGAGGCCGAACGGGCCCTCCTGCCTCTCGTGGCCGCCGCTCCGGGTAGCTTCGAGGCGCATTTTCTCCTCGGCCAGGCACGCTACAAGCAGGGCAAACTCAGTGCCGCCGCCGACAGCCTCTCCATCGCGCGCAGTCTCCAGCCTCAGAATGTCCCCGCTGTGCAGTTGCTCGGATATGTCCGCTTCGCGCAGAAGCACTACGCCACCGCCGGCGCACTCCTGAAATACGCCGTCGAGCACGGTGCCGGTGATGCTTTAACTCGCTACCGACTGGGTTTGGCCTACCAGCATACGGGGGAGACCAAACAAGCGCTTGATGTTTTCTATCGAGCGGTGGTCAGGTACCCGGAGGAGGTGCCGATCCTCGCTGCGTTGGCACGGCTCGAGAGCAAACAGGGCGAGCACGGTAAGGCGTCCTACTGGTTCCGCAAGGCGGTCGCGCTGCGGCCTGACAGTACCGCTCTCTTTTATGAGATGATTGATGCGCTGATGGCCTCTGAGAACTACCTGCGCGCACAATCTGAACTGAAACAACGTCTCACCCAAAGACCCCAAGACACTGAGTGCTGGCATAGACTCGGCGAGGTCTATGAGAAGCTGGGGCTGTCCATCGAAGCCCGAGATGTCTATCTGAGGCTTCAAAGGATGGGTGCTTTGAGAGCCTCTGAAGCGCGTGGACTGCTTGCCAGTTATCTCCGTCAGGGCGAATGGGCCACTGTTGTTGGACTGTATCGGCAGTTGAGCGACTCACCCGACGCTGATATCCATGAGGCGGGAGCTCAGGCTTGCATTGCACTCGGCATGTGGGATGAGGCATTGGCAGCACTGCACAACGCGATTGCCATCAAGCCGACGGTGAAGCTTCAGAGAACGCTCGCCGAGACGTACAAGCAGGCCGGGCGGCATGATGAGGCGTACCTGGCTTACCGGGAGCTGCTGAAGACCAATACGGATGAGGCGACGCTGGGCGCGGCGGCTGAGGCGGCTCTGAAAAGCGGCCGTACCGAGGCCGGTCTCAATCTACTCAAACGCCTCGCGGCCACGCGTCCGGACAACTACGACATCAGGGCACTGGTGGCGACGACTGCCGAGCGTGCAGCTCACGACCGGGGCGAAGCACTCCTGCAGTGGTATATCGCTTCACAGCTACCCGACGCCGATGTTGGCGAAAGCCGGCTCAGGCTGGCTGAAATCGCCACAGCAGCCGGTTACCTGGGTTGGGCCGGGCGACAACTGCGCGACCTGCCGTGGGCCGAGATGTCCACAGAGCAGCTCTGCGCTGCCGCCGAACTGGCCGACTCCCTGAGCGATATTGCGACTGCGCAGACCGCCGCTGAAGCCGTGCTGCACCGCCACGATGCAGCAGCCGACCAGCTCGCCGCCGCAGCGGATCTGCTGCTTGCTCACTGCGCTACGGAGGCGCTCAACGTTTTGCCGGAACTCTGCAAAAAGCACCCGAAGCACGCAGAGCTTCTGGAAGTATGTGCCCGCTGGCTGCTCGCATTGCACCGTTACGACAGAGCCATTCAGACATGCCGCGAAGTCCTGCTCCTCCATCCGCACGAGCCTCGGCTCTACGCCACCCTCATAGACTGCTGTGAGCGCGCGGGACAGCCCCAACTCGCCATGGATGTCATCACTATGGTAATCGGGTACGAGGGCCTCAATCCCGTAGCGACCGACTTCTTGCGGGTAGCCTACGAACGGGCGGGCGGTCCGGAGTGTGCAACCGCTGAGATGCTGGCCCTACTGCGACTTCATCCGGATTCGCCGGAGTTATTGATGAGTGCCGCACGTGCTCTGGCCACAAGCGGAGATTTCCGCAGGGCCGCTGAACTCTACGAGCAGGCAATACCAAAGAGTGGGACTGCTGCTCTCGATGCCGTCGACTGTTACATTAGGGCCGGACTCCCCGCCAGAGCTCGCGATGTCATAGCCCTGGCCATACCGGATACTCCCACGCGCGGGCAACTGGGCAAGCTGGTTGTAACGCTACCCCTTGAGCCGGCGATTATAGAAAAGGCGCTGGGCCTGCTCAAGGCCCAGCCGAATAGCGTCGCCTACTGGGTTACTGTTGCCAAGCTCTACGAGGCCGCCGATAAGACTACTGCGGGGATCGTCCACCTCGAGCACATGGTCACTACAGAGGATCTGCCACAGGCGCTTGCCGGCGAGGCATACCTTCACCATTCGACAAAGAAGCCGACCGCCGCCATTGCGGCCCTTGAGAAGCTACCGGTCGCTGATCGTGTTGACCCCGAAGCAGTGTTGTTGCTTGCCGCATGTCATCTGGCGGATGGCAATCTGGTGGCGGCAGGAAATGTGGCGGCGAGCGTCCCGTCGGTAGAGCCGGATGTCCAGCGACGCGCTGCGGAGATAGCTGGACAGGTGGCGATGCGACTGGGGGATGGCGAGGCGGCTCTGGCGCACTTCGCACGAGCACTCAGCGCCGGGGGGATTAGTGTGCGGGCCGCTGAGGGAATAGCTGAGCTATGTCGCAACCGGGCGGTCTCGCTCTTCGCCGTGCAGCGCGAACTCGGACAGGCCTATCGCAATACGGAGAAACCTGCAGGGGTGCTGGCGCTGGCGGCCGACATCGCTCAACTACCCGGCTATGCGAAGTTGGGGGAATGGGTAGATGGGCGACGGGAAGCCAGTGACGTGGAATAGCGCAACACGGGGTTACTCTGCGAGCAGAGCGTCGGCGAATTTGACGGCCGAAAACGCCACGAGATCATCGAGTGTCTCCCCGACTCCGATGAGCTTGATCGGCACATCAAGCTCGCTGACGACGCTTAGAGCCACGCCACCCTTCGCGGTGCTGTCGAGCTTGGTGAGTACCAGGCCGGTCAGGGCGATTGCGGCATGAAACTCGCGGCCCTGATTCAGCGCATTCTGCCCGGTCGTGGCGTCAAGCACAAGCAGCTTCTCATCTGCCGGCCGCCCCAATCCGCGCTCGATCACCTTGTTGATCTTCATCAACTCCGCCATTAGGTTGTGCTTGGTGTGGAGGCGCCCCGCCGTATCAATGATGACCACATCCGTATCGCGTGCGGCGGCGGCATTCAGAGCATCGAATACCACCGCGCCGGGGTCTGACCCCGACTCCTGTCGCACCAGGTCGCAGCCGACCCGCTCCGCCCAGACCTCGAGTTGCTCGATGGCCGCAGCACGAAATGTGTCGGCGGCTACCATCATCACATTCATTCCGGCCTGCCGGTAGGAGTGCGCCAGCTTCGCGATTGCCGTCGTCTTGCCGACACCGTTGACGCCCAGCATCAGGATGACCAGAGGCGGCGTCGGTGCCTCAACCAGAGCCGCCTCAAAGGGCGTCAGCTTGCGGCGGATGATATTGCGCAGAAGTTGCAGCAGGCCCTCGCCGTCGGTGATGTGCTCCCGTTCGGCGCGTTCCCGGACCTCCTCAACAAGCTCCAGGGCGAGGCTCACCGGGACGTCCGCCTCGATGAGCGCCTCCTCCAACTCCTCCATGAGGTCCTCATCAATGTTGGCCCTGCCGCGCACGAGATTGGCAACTTTGCCGAAAAGTCCTTTTAGCACTTCACATCTCTTCCTTCCCGAAATCGCCCGCCGAGCTACGCGGCCGAGGTTTGTCCGGACACGTCAGCAAATCTTTCGTCTCAGTCAGCGATCGCCACTTGGGTCTGTTTCTGAGCCTGGCGCTGGGCGTCCTCCAGCCGCACCGAAATGACCTTCGATACGCCTGCTTCCTCCATGGTGATGCCGTGCAGTCTGTCCACGCGCTCCATCGTGTGGGGGTTGTGGGTGATGATGATGAACTGGATATCCTTCGAGAACTCCTCAAGCATGTCTCCGAAGCGCTCGGTGTTGACATCGTCAAGCGCTGCGTCAATCTCATCCAGCAGGCAGAACGGCGAAGGGTTCACCTTCAGCATTGCAAACAGCATGGCGATGGCTACTTTTGCTCGCTCGCCGCCCGACAACATCAGCAAGTGCTGGATCTTCTTGCCCGGCAGCCGCACGAATATCTCCACTCCGGCCTCAAGCGGATGCTCTTCCTCGGTCAGTTTCAGTTCGGTCTCTCCGCCGTCGAAGAGACGCTCGAACATCTCGGCGAACGCTACCTGTACCTGTTTGAATACCTCCATGAAGGCGGCTTCTGCTGCCTCATCAATCTCGGCGATAACTTGCAGCAGGTCATCGCGGGCGGCCCGCAAGTCATCCTCCTGAGTGCGCAGGAAGTCCTCCCGCGCCTTGAGCCGCTCGTATTCATTGATCGCCCCTATGTTCACCGGCCCCAGTTGCCGTATCTCCGCACGCAGTCGCCGCGCCTCCTTGCGTGCCGTGACCTCATCGAACTCCGCTTCCTGAAGCTCCAGTGCCGCCTCCGGCGTCATATCATACATGTCGGCCAAGCGTTCGACAATCGTTTGCAGACGGCCCTCTTCCCGGGTCAGCCCAATCTCTGCCTGATGCAGCCGCTCGTTCTGTTCCATGGCCGCATCCGCAAGCCGGCGCATCGAGGTCTCCAGAGCGGCGACCTGCTCCCGCAGGCTTGCTGCACTCTCGATCTGCTCTCGTGTTTCATCTTCCAGTCTCGCGACATCCTCCTCCAGCTGATTCGTCTCCCCGTCTTCGCTCTCAAGGGCTTCCACAAGCTGGGCGAGTTCCTCCTGAAGCTCCTTTTTCTCGGCGAGTGCGGCCTTCCGCCTCTCGGTAGCGCTCTCGAGGTCAGCCGTCACCCGCTGCATGGTTGCTCGCGTTGCATTGAGCCGCTCGCGCATCTCGGCCACGGCTACCTGCCGCTCAGTCAGCTCGGAGCGCAGCTGCTCCAGTGAGGTCGCCGGCGTCTCAGCCGCACGCAGACCCTCCATGTCGGAGGAACCTGCGTGTGCCACTTCCTGCGCGCTGGAGCACTCGCCGACCGCCTCCTGGTGGCGCCGCACAGTGCGCTCAATTTGCTCCTGAAGTCTGCTGACGTCCTCTTCGTTCTCCTCCAGAGAGTTGGCAGCCGCATGCCGCGTGCTTTCGAGGTGACTGAGCTCCTTTTCTACCTGCGCGGCTGAAGTCTGCAGACCAGCAACCTGTGCATCGCTGTCCTGCAACAGACCTCGCTGCCTCTGCACCTCTGCATCAAGTTCTTCTTGTTTCTCCCACAGCTCGGTGAGACACGAGCGCAGGATTTCGATGCGGCTTTCCACCGTCTCAAGCTCGCGTCTGCGGCCGAACGGCTGTGCGCCGGGTGCGTCCGTCACCCCGCTGCGGATCGCTCCATTGCGCTCGATCACCTCACCGTTCAATGTCGCTATCCGATAGGCTCCACCGGAATCCTCAAAGACCTCCAGGGCCGACGGCAGGTCCCTGCAGATGGCCAGGTCGCCGAGTAGAAGGTCGAATATGCCGGCCAGTTCCCGAGGGTATTTGACAAGCTCACTCGCGCTACCGGAGCACTTCCCCTGTATCTGTGAGGGGCGTGGCTGTGCGGTGTCGCTTGTCGCCGTGGAGACCGGGAAAAAGACGGCTCGACCGAGTTCCCCGGCAGTCAGGAATTTGACTGCGGCCAGCGCATCTGCCTGCGAATTGGTGATGATCCATCCGAGCCGCTCACCGAGACCGGCTGCAATGGCCGTCTCAATGTCTCGCGGCACCTCAAGCACATCCGCAACGACGCCACGGATGCCGGAGAGACGCCTCTCCGCAGCGGCGGCGATAACGGCTTTCACGCCTTCGGGGTGCCCCTCATACGCCCGTTGGAGTTCGGAGAGGACGTCGCGGCGCTCCTCGAGCCGGCTGATTGCTGCCGCAAGCTGCTCGCGCTTGGCACTATGATCGCGCAGCAGCGTTCGGCTTTTCGCCAGGCTCTGCTCGTAGCCCGCTCGTGCCGCCGTGGCACCCTCCAGCGCCGTCCGCACCCGCTCTCGTTCTCTGTTTGTCTCCTCCAGATTTGTCTCGAGCCGTTGGACATGCTCCTGCAGTGCTCGCTGCTGGTTGCTTAGCCGTTCCGCACGTTGTTGGAGATCGGCCTGCAAAGCCTCCAGCGCCGCCGCCTCGTTCTCGAGCGCCGCCACCCGCCGCAGCGCCTCGTTTCGCCGTCCCTCAAGTTCCGCTATCGTCTCATGTCGCTTCCGGGCCGCAGCCTCCGCATTCTCGCACAGCTCCCGATGGGAAGCCAGAGCTGCCTCCGACTGCGAGAGCTGCCTCGCCAAGTCGTCGGAGTCTGCAGTCAACTCCGCCACCTGGCCCGTCAATCCCTCAAGCCGCTGCTCTTCGGCATCCAGCTCCGTCTCAACAGCCGCAAGCCGTGCCTCTACAGCTCGGCGGCGCTCCTGGTTGACCGCACGTTCCTGTCGCGCATCGGCGGCTTGCTGGCGTGTCTCGGCCGTCTCACGATGCAGCGCTGCGAGGGCCGCGTCCTTAGCATCCAGCATGGTCTTCAGTTTTGCGTGTTCGGCCTCTAGCTCCGAGATTTTTCCACGTGTAGCAGCGAGGTCGGCTTTGGCGATGGCGGCATCATTGGTGGCCTTCGCCCGCTGCTGTTTGAGCTGCTCGTGGTCGCGCGACAGCAGTTGCAGGTCCAGCGTCCGCAGATGCTCGTCGAATTCCTTATATCTGCGCGCCAGTTCGGCCTCGCGCTCAAGTGGCGCGCGCTGATTGCTCAGTTCATAGACAATGTCGGAGATGCGGGTAAGGTTGTTTTCAGTGCGCTCGAGCTTGCGGGTGGCATCATCGCGGCGGATGCGGTACTTGCGGATGCCGGCGACCTCCTCAAGTAGCTCTCGCCGGTCCTCGGCGCGAATGCTGAGAATCGCATCAATCTCGCCCTGGCCGATAACAGAGTAGGCGTCCGGCCCGACGCCGGTGCCCAGCAGCAGATCGCGCACATCACGCAGCCGCACAACCGACTTGTTGATCAGGTATTGGCTTTCTCCGGTTCGGAAAAGACGTCGGGAGATGTTCACCTCGGAGAAATCCATGGGCAGGCGCCCGTCGCTATTGTCGAATGTGAGGGAGACTTCCGCCATCGCGAGAGGCCGGCGTGTATCCGTGCCGGTGAAGATGATATCCTGCGAACTTTCAGTCCGTAGCGTCCGGTAGCTCTGCTCGCCGAGCACCCACAGTATGGCGTCGCTGATATTACTCTTGCCCACTCCGTTAGGCCCGACTATTGCAGCCGTCCCCGAGCCGAAATCCAACTCCGTAGCGTCCGCAAAGCTCTTAAACCCACGCATGGCAAGCTGATTCAAGTACACTGTTGTATTGCCTCACCATCTGGTGTGATTTGTGCTTTTATCTTGTCTGCCATCAACTCAGCGAGTCATGCCTGTCGCCAACTGCATCTGCCACTGTCCGTTGCGGACTGGGGAACTCTAAATTCCATGGCATTATATCAGTACCGAGGCGGGAGTGTCAAACGAGCCGCAGCGCCCAAAGCCCGTAGCATCAGGTCTTCGTCCCGTTCAGTACCTCCCCAGTTCACGCACTATCTCGATGACCCGTTCATAGCGCTGGAAGCTCACATTATCGGGCACTGAATGGTCCGAGTGGAAGATGTAGCCACCGTCTTCCATGGCCACCGGAATCTTGGTTCGGAGTTCGTCCTCCATCGGCCCCGGGTCCTCCAGCGCCCAGTTGCGTACATCAATCCCACCCATGAAGGCCAGGTCCTTGCCGTACTCGCGCTTGAGTTCCACTACGTCCATGCCGGCCTTCACTTCCAGCGGCTGAAGACAGTTCACGCCGGCGGCGATAATGTCGGGCACGATCTCATTGACGCAGCCGCAACTGTGCAGGATCACCTTCAGGCCGCGATCGTGGAAGAAGCTGCATGCCAGCGCGTGAGCCGGCATCAGCAGCCGCCGGTACATGTCAGGCGAGAACAGCCCCGTGTTGCGATAGCCCATATCGTCATAGAAAAAAGCCCCATCGAATTCAAAGCCGCCGTCTATCATGCTCTGCGCCGCCTGGCAGATCATCTCGGCGCTCGTCATGAACATCTCAAGCACCCAATCGGGGTCCGTAATCATTGACATGAGCAGATTTTCAGACCCGACAATGCCCTGCGTCTTGTCGTAACCCATAGCCGCGTTGAAAGAGCACCAGTAGCCGGCTGCCCTGCTCTGGTTGAAGCCTGCGAGGGCATCCCAGTTGATGTGGTCCTTCGTCACCTCGAGGCGGTGCTTGTGCTGGTCCCAACTGGCGCGGTCGGTGATTGTGAACTCCAGGCACTCGGGAGTGGACATCATATGCCGCCAGTTCTTGCGGATGGCTCCGTTGGCGTTGCGGCTGATGGTGTATTCGTCGGTCTCCGCGATGACCTCCGGCTCAAAGTGGAAGGTCAGATCCGCACCTGCCCCGCGCAGTTCGTAACCGAAGTATTCTGCCGGCGAAGTGTCCTCAGGAAGTCCCTCTTTATGCCAGCGCTCGATTGCCGTTGACCACGGCGCGTCATGAATGGCGATGCGATCTGCTTCTTGGTGCGCCAGAGCTGCATCAACTCTCTCCCGTGAATTCATCCGTCTCGCTCCTTGTTGATGAGTTCGCCCGCCACTACTTCCAGCCGGCCAGGACACGATACCCGCCCTTCATCCTGACGGTCTCAGGATTCTCGAAGAGCGTCTGCATATACTTCAGGTAGCTCTTAGCACCGCGTCTGGTATGTATCACCAGCCACAGGCAGCCGCCGTCAGCAAGCCGCGCGTGTGCATCCGCTATCATTGCCTGGACGACGGCCTTGCCTTTACTCATCGGCGGGTTGGAGATAATTGTGTCGAACTGCTCATTACTAAGCACCTCGGATGCCGATCCGGCCGGAACCGTTGCGTTCGACACGGAGTTTTCCGTCAGATTGCGCCGGGCCAGGTCTGCGGCCCGCTGGTTCACCTCGACCATCGTCACCGTACACGAGGGCTCGACCAGGGCCGCTACGATACCGAGCACGCCATAGCCTGCGCCCCAGTCCAGCACCCGGTGGCCCCGGCCTATCTCGAACGTCTCAGCCAACAGCTTCGAGCCTGCATCCAGCTTGCCGCGCGAGAACACCCCGCGGTCGGTCCACAACCGCAGCTTCATCCCGCGTACGGTCTCACGCACCAGCAGCGGAGCCGACGGCACCTGCGGCTCGGCGGAGAAATAGTGCTCGGTATTGTCTGTCCTGTCATCTTCAGTCAATTGCGTAGTCCTATCTTCCGAGTGTATAGCCGGTGACATTCGCGCGTCCCGGCTCGACAGTAATTGTCTCCACATAGATGCCTGTCTTGGACGGAGTTCGTTTCGCCAGTTTTCGGCTCATCTATTCCTGGAGCTTATCCTTCGCCCGCTGCGGGGCGTGCATGCTGCCGATCCACAGTTCGTCCACTTTGGCTTCCAGCCGTCCGTCCGTAGCCGTGAGCCGCAACGCCACCTGCACCGTCCAGGAGCGCCGATTGAGATTCGCCATCCCCTTGGCGATGACGCGTCCGCGTCCCAGATACGCCTCGATGAACTGGAACTGTGCGCCCCCGCTGGTGATCTCCCGGATCATCTGATTGATGTCGGCATTGGTCAACTGCACCGCGATGCGCTGCCGTCGGCCCTGTCGTATCGCCTCCTGGATCCGGGCATACTCGCCGCTGCCTGCTGTGACTCCGCTGTCCTGGCCCATCCCCGCCCGAGCATCTGGCGGCAGCGGTGGCTCACCTCGCGCGCGCACATAGACCACGAGCGCAATCACAATTGCCAGCAGCAACAAGCCACCGAGCACACCTACTGTCCACAATAGCCTCTTGCGCCGACGTTCCGCCGGTGTCAGTGGGCGACGCACTTTCCTGGCCATACTGCCCTCCTGCGAACCGCGACCCCACTGCTAGCGCAGTTCGCGCTTCAGCACTTTCCCTGCAGCGTTCTTCGGAAGCTCCTCAGAGAACGTAACGACCTGCGGGACCTTGTAGCTGGGTAGCTGGGCGGCACAATGCCGCTTGATATCGAGCTCTGTCAAGTTTGCCCCGGGCTGTGGTACTACCACCGCCTTGACCAACTCGCCGAGAGCCGCCCGCGCTCCAGTTGCTTCGATCCCGATCACTGCCACCTCGCGTACCTCCGCATTTCGCAGAATGACCTTTTCAACCTCCAGCGCGTAGACATTCTGCCCCGCTACTATGATCATGTCCTTCTTGCGTCCCTGCACGTAGAGATAGCCATCCTCATCAGATGAGGCGAAGTCGCCGGTATGGAACCAGCCGTCCTTGATCGCCTCCTCAAGCTGCCCCTCGCGACGCCAGTAACCCACGATGACATTATCGCGGCGGAAGCATAGCTCGCCAACCTCGCCGACAGCCACATCATTGTCTGCATCATCCACAATGCGTGTGTATATCTCCGGTAGCGCCTTGCCGATGGAATCGGGCTTCTCCACGGCATCGGGGCCGGCTAGCACATGCGTCATCGAGATAGTCTCGGTTAGGCCGAAGAAATTGTGCAGCACCACACGCGGGAAACGCCGCCGCAAGTTGGTAATCGTGCGCGCGGGCATAGGCGATCCTGAATACGCGATCAACCGCAGCGAGCTCAGGTCGGCTTCAGCCAGCCGAGGATCCTGGGTCACCAGATGAAACAGCGTCGGGACGCCGATAAAAGTCGTGCAGCCGTGCGCGTCAATCAGATCAAACAGTTCACCCGGATATGGTTGCGGCGCGATGACGATTTCGCTGGCCAGATACGCGCAGCTCGGCAGCAGGCTGTAGGTCGCTGTCGGCGCTGAAAACGGGATGGCCAGCAGATGCACATCCTCGTGACGGAACGAGTGCGCGAGGATCGCGTTGTGGACATTGAACAGCAGGTCCTCATGCCGCATGATGGCGCCCTTGGGTTGGCCCGTCGTGCCGGAAGTGTAGAGGATGATGGCGATGTCTTCTCCGCACAGTTCAGGGCATGTGCGCGCTACCGACTCAGTGTCCGACGGACAGAGCACCTGGGGCCCGTCGGCATCCGAGGCGACACTGATGACATGCGCAGAGACCTCGGCCTCGGCGGCGGCCTTCGTGACCGCGTCCGCCACCTGCTCATGCAAAAAGATTACCTTCGGCTCAGCATTGCCCAGCACGTACGCCAGCTCTCCGGCGCGCAGCTTGATGTTGACCGGCACGACCACCGCACCCAGTCGCAGCGCAGCCCAATATGCCGTCAGGTAGGCGCCACAGTTGGGCATTGCTATGGCAACACGGTCACCTCTTTCGACGCCTGCTTCGTCACGAAGCCGCCCGGCCAGACCGGCGATGAATGTATCCATCTGCGCGAAGCTGCAGGTGCGCCCCGCATAAGTGCACGCCGGTGCGTTCGGCAGCTTGAGGCAGGCGTTATCCCAGAACGCGGCCACATGAGGCAGTCTGCTTCTGATAGCTATCCCCTCCACAGTCGGTATCACCCCAAATTCCTTGCGCGAGCCCCTGACACCTGCCCGTTGCCTACCACACGCAGCGGTGAAGTTTGCCGCCAGTCCCGGAATGTAATCGGGGCACAGTCCCAAGCGCAATCGCGGACTGCGCCGTTGTTGTGCACCTTCCCGCAGTGCTATAATACCATCGCCATCACTCAGACCAACATACCACGTCATTTTCCCGTTGTAGCGGAGAAGAGAGCACAGTATGCTGCAGCAACTCCATGAAATCATTAATAATCTTGCGGGCAGAAAGATCGCCGTGTTGGGTGACTACATGCTTGACACGTACATCTGGGGAAGCTGTTCGCGCATTTCGCCCGAGGCACCGGTGCCGGTAGTCGAGGTCGAGCGGGAGGATACTGTCCCGGGGGGAGCGGGCAACGTAGTGCGCAACCTCGCTGCTCTCGGCGTCTCGCCGCTTGCATGTGGCATCATCGGCGAGGATCAAGCGGGCTATACTCTGGCCGGGCATTTGCGCGACATGGGCGCCGACCTGACGCCCCTGGTCCGGACCCCTGAGCGCAAGACCACCACCAAGATCCGCGTAATAGCCGCCGGCCAGCAAGTTGTCCGTGTTGACTATGACTACAAAGTGGAGCCCGTCGAGGGGCTCTATGACTCTCTGGTCGGCAGCGCCATCCAGGCCATCGAGGAAGTTGATGCGCTGATCCTCTCCGACTACGACAAGGGCACACTGACAGAGGGCGTCAGCCGGCATCTACTCAGCCACGCCCGCGAGATCGGCCTCACAGTATGCGTTGACCCGAAGCCCTATCATATGCCATATTTTTTCGGGGCTACTCTCATTTCTCCCAATGAGAGAGAAGCCACCATCGCCACCGGCATCAATATATCCAGCGATGAGAGCGCCGTCGCAGCCGCTCGCAAGCTGCAAGCTGATGCCCAACTGGAGGCCGCCGTCATCACGCGCGGTGGGAAGGGCATGTGCGTTTATGAAGCAACCGGCGCAGTGCACCTGCTCCCGGCTGTCCCTACGGAGGTCTTTGACGTAACGGGTGCCGGGGATACTTCTATCAGCGTCCTGGCCGCCTGTCTCGCCTCTGGTGCATCATTCCTGCAAGCCGCCGTCATTGCCAACACCGCCGGCGGGGAAGTCGTCCGTCACATCGGCTGCGCGACGGTGACTGCGGAGCAACTGCATCAGGCTATTGACGAGAAGGCCGCGGTCATCGAAGAGATACAGACCCGCAACACGAACGACAACTAAGCGTTCCACAGATTTCGCGACACGGCCAGGCACTGCCTCACGGCTCGACGTGGATGAGCTGGTCCTCGTCGTCATCCCCATCGTCATCGCGATCCCCTGCCAGCCAACGCTCGAACAACTGCAACGCCTCCTCCGCCCCCATCGTACGGCCTGACAGAAGCTCCCGCAGCCGCGAGAACTCACGCACCTTCAGCCGCTTACCGCTCAGCATGCGGTTCAGATGTGAAATCAACTCATCGTTGAACAACGTCAGGATGACGCGCGCGTTAGGCTCATCATCCAGGTGCAGTACGCGGTCGAGACGTGTGGCCAGTTCGCCGCGGCCGGCAACACCTGAAGCGTATGTCGTCAGCGCGGTGTGGAACTCAGGTTCTTTCATCCTCGCCGCATACGCCCTGATGCCGGCCAGCGCCAGCTCGAGTACCTCCTCCGGTGGCACCAGGTCCAACTCCACATCAAGCTGCAGATGACACTCCGGACAGATCGGCTGCCTGTCCAGCGCCGTCGCCAGCGCTTCATATTCGCACTGCCGCTGCAATTGGGCGTCAAGAATCTCGAAAACGCGGCCGGGATCATCCTCCACCTGCAGGTCCAGACGCTGCAACTGTGCCAGCGCCCGCAACTCCGGCGCAGCTCGCAGGGAGCGGTAGCGCTCGAAGACAGCCGGCCGGTGACAGCGGCGATGCCAGTTGAGATAGCGCCGCTTGTATGTGGCCAGAAATATCTGCGACAGGCGCGCGAACGCCGTCGCCTCGGATATCATCTGCTCGCCCGTGCCGATCAGCGCCAAAAGCCGTTGCTGCCGGGCCCGTAGATCCGCATCATTTTCCAGACGCAGCCGCTCATCGAGCAGGTACGTCCGCATCGTGACCACCGCCATCGCCGTGGACTGCAGGAAATTCCAGATGCCGTCCACATCTCGTAGCAGCCTTGCCAGCGGTGCCGGGCCGTTGTCCTGTTCCAGGAACCTCTGCCCGGCATTAACCAGTTTCCTCAACCCGTCGGCCGGCAGCAGTGTCGTGTCCACCAGACTGAAGAACTCCGCCGTCTCATCCAGAGCCGCGCTTGCCTCCCGCCATTGTGAGGCGGCTTGGCCCAACGTCCCCTGGAGCTGTGCAACTCGCGCTTTCATCGCGGCGATGCGTTTCAGGTTCAACTCGCCGGCCTCCACCAGACCCGCATAGATGCTCGTCTGGGTCGCGTGGTCAGGGCGTGGTACGGAGGTGCCCAGCACCATCTTTGCGATCCGTGTGAGGCCTCGCCATTCCCCTATACTCAGCAAGGGAGCGCGTGCCACCTGCGCGACACGCGACCGTATCGGCCCATCCAGAACGTCAGCGGGTAGCGACTCGCCGGCCATGTCAACCGCCACCAGCCAGCCCCTTCGCAGCAGGCACGCAATCGTGAGCTCAAACAGCTCGAGTGTTATGCCAGCCGGGGATTTCGCCAGGTGCAACCCCAGGTCGGCATACGACAGTGGTCGCCCACGTTCACTCTCCGGCGTCTTGTCACGGGCCCGCACGCGCTCCATCACCGCTGCCGCCGCCGGGCTGTTACGGACATCCACCAACAGCGTTTCCTCATCGCGTTGTATCAGCCCCATCGGCCCCAGCACATCCTCGGCCATTGCCACCAGGTCGGCATCAGCCTCAGCTTCCAGTGCGCCCGGCCTGATGACACCCTCAAGCAGCCGATCCACGAGGCGTGGACTGCTCACCGGCCGGCGCGGAGCTATCGCGGGGAAATCAGGATGGAGGCGTGCCAGCGGACCGGCTACTACACCCCCCAGCAGATCCGCCCAGATGGGCGCGTCGCGAGCCGTGTCAGCGAGTGTTTCCTCATCTCCCGCCGCCGTCAGCAAGTGCCCATCCCGGTATGCCCGAGCCACTATCTGGCTCACCTCCGGCTCCAGCATCGCGGCCTCCTCCGCAATGCGATCCGCCACCTCAGGCTGCTCATGGGACGAAGCCGGTTCCCGCAGTACCTGTCGGCATGATGCAAACTCACGTACCTTGTCTAGTTCCACCTCGGTGAGCGCCCGGGGCAGCCATGCTACCAAGCCATCTGCAAAGCGTTGTCCAGCTACTGCTCCCGAGGCCTCTGCGAACGCCTCCGCCTGCCCCGCCGGGTCCAGCAGCTCGGCGATATGAACCCGGCAACTATGTTCACTGTCAACGGATCCCAGTTCCGCGACCTCGTCCTTGAGGTCCTGGCCGGTGATGGATTTCAAGTCGCTCGTTTCAGTCAGCACCAGGCGCGTGGTGTTCTCCCAGATGACCTCCAGTGTCTTTGCATCATCGAAGTGCGCCAGCGGAAAGTCCGGCCTTGAGGCCGCCGACCTCGCCGCTTTCCAAAGCCTGGCGTCACCATCCACAAAGCCGCTGCGGGCGGTCATCAGTCGCCGCCGCGCCAGCTCACCCAGGTTCGTGTGGACATCTATGGTGTAATTCGCGCGTTCATCGGCGCCGCGCATATCAACATAGTTGCCCCGCAGCCGCATCTGCTCCAGCAACTCCTGCACCATCGCAGTGGGCACCAGCGGATGCCCGTCTTCATCCAGACCAATCAGTTCCGCCATCCGGTCTGATGCAGCCGGCATGTTCCCCATGCTCAACATGATCAGCGCCTTGGTCACGCCCAGCACTTCATCCGGATGGTCAGGCGAAATACGCGCCGCATTCTTCTCGTAGTAGTCGAGAACTTCCCGCACATAGTCGCTGGCTCGTGGGTGGGCCGCCAGACGCGAGTTCAGTAGATCCAGTATCTCCGGGAGCGATATCAGGCGTTGGCAATCCCGCTCCAGAAGCACCGCATCCCCGGACACACGCAGGGCCTCGAGGAAATCAACAAGCGCGTCGCCCTCCGCGAAGTACTTCTGATAGATGTTTTCCAGGATCGGCTCTGCCGCCGGGTGCAGGGGGTATGTAGCTCGCAAATCCGCCTCCGAGAAGGATGGCTCGCCGAATGCCTGTCGGTAGGCCGTGTACACCCCAGCGATTGCCTCCTCGAAATCGTCCATGTCGAGTATGCGTATTGCCCGGGTGTGCGCCACCCGCCTCATGCGCGCGGCATCCAGCCGGTACATTTGGTCAAAAGCATCGCGCACACCCGCCACCACATAAGGCTCAATCCCGCTTATTTCCTCCATCCCCGCCTGCGTCGTGACCAGCAGGTAAAGTCGGTCCAGCTTGGTCCGCTGGCCAAGGAATTCGAGGAACGCGATGTCATTGCGCACGGCCTTGACCCCGGCACCGGCGAGAAACTGCAGAAGGTCATCAATAAGCCAAACCACGCCGGATATATTCAGCTCTGCGACAACCTCGGCAAGCCGTGCCATCCGTTCCATCCGGCTCTGGCGGAAATCCAGAGGATAGCCGATACCGGCTGCGAAAGCCTGACCGGCCGAAACCGCCGCACCTTGGTCGTGTTCTGACAACTCCGCCCAGCTCTCGCAGCCTCCATAGCGCTGCCTGACATGTGCATCAAGGCCACGTTGGTAGCGTGGCAGGATATGCCGCTCGATCAGGTCCAGCGCGTAGGACTGCTCCGACAGCGGTACCTCCATGTCGTAACGGGGCCGCGCCAGTTCCTGCTCCACACAATCAAAGATGATGTCCTCGAGATGCTCATCCTCGGCCCGGTGCTCCTGCAGAGATACCGGCACCACCAGCGGCGCCGCCTTCCGGTCCATCCGCCGCAGGATCTCCTCATACTCCGGGTGCGCTTGCGCGAAGAGCGAGCGCAGTGCCGGGTACTCCAGCAACAACGCCGCGACACACAGCAGGTGCGTCTTGCCCGCACCGGCAGGCCCTTGCACCATCAACGCCGCACCGGTCGCAATATCGCTGAGCAACTCCTCGAACAGCCTGTGTAGCGCATCATCCCCGATACCTGTAAGCAGCACATACTCCGACAGCAACTCATTGAGCTCCGTCGCTGTCAGCAGACTCGGGGAACCATCCGTCGCGTCGAGGGCCTCGCGAATGTCGCGCAGTCCCGCCAGGTCCAGCGACCGCGCCATCTTCTGGAGCTCTACGAGGTCTGCTATTCTCATTATGCCTGCCCACGTGTCGCTCTTACTTCGAGCGCAGAATCCGTCCTGTTCGCTCCCCCCGACTCCTACCCGGATATTATGCCGTAAAAGCCCTCACATTGCAAAGTGACTTATGACTACGAGTTTCGGCTACCGGCAAGGCCGGCAGTCCTCTGGTAAGGCTTCCTGTCTACGCATGGAGTTTCCGCAGCAGACTTTTTACATGGCGAAGGGGCCGCTGGCCCAGCTTGCACCACTTGACAGCCTCTCCGCTAATTCCTAAACTAAGGGCAGAGCGCTGATGATAGACGCGATATTGATGTGCAGAATGGGTGATCGAATCTGGGCTTGGCGAGCGCTGGTGTGACCGCCGACCCTGTCTGCGTGCGTGACAACCGACCTATCGCAGAATACCAACCGTGGGGCCGGTAATGCGCGCCACGGTTTAGCTTTTGCCCGGCCAATACACTGGGGAGACGAATCATGAGGGTACTATCAGGAGTGCAACCTTCGGGGAAGATTCACATCGGCAACTACTTCGGAGCCATTCGTCAATACGTGCAGCTCCAGGACGAGCATGATGGCTTCTATTTCATCGCCAACTATCATGCCTTGACCAGCATCCGCGACGCCGAAGACCTCAGGCAACAGACGCTTGACCTGGCGGCGGATTACCTCGCGCTCGGCCTCGATCCGGACCGGGCAACCATATTTATCCAGTCCCATATTCCCGAGGTGACCGAGCTTACCTGGATATTGTCCACGATCACGCCGATGGGGCTGCTCGAACGCTGCCACGCATACAAGGAGAAAACCGCTCAGGGCGTCCCGGCTGACCACGGCCTCTTCGCCTATCCCGTACTCATGGCCGCCGACATCCTCATCTACGACTCAAACCTCGTGCCCGTCGGCCAGGACCAGAAGCAGCATGTTGAGGTCACCCGCGACATTGCCATCCGCTTCAACAACACCTACGGCGAAACCCTCGTCGTGCCCGATGCCTACATCTTGGAGAACACCGCAACCGTCACCGGCATTGACGGCCGCAAGATGTCGAAGAGCTATGGCAACACCATCGGCATATTCGATCCTGAAAAGCAGGTGCGGAAGGCCATGATGAGTATCGTCACCGATTCCACGCCGTTAGAGGCCCCCAAGGACCCCGACAACTGCGCCGTCTATGCAATGTACGCGCTTTTCGCCGACGAGCAGCAACAACAAGAGATGGCCGCCAGGTACCGCGCCGGAGGCATGGGCTATGGGGATGCCAAGAAGGCGCTCTTCGAGATGTTCATGGAGTACTTCGCGGAGGCACGGCAACGCCGACAGGAACTCGCCGATGACATGGACTACGTCGTGGATGTGCTGCGGACCGGAGCCGTCCATGCACGCGCCGTAGCCGCCGAGACAGTGGAGAGAGTTCGCCACGCTTGCGGTGCCGACGTCGGCTGACAGACTCGGCCGATGTGCTACCGCCTATTATTGCTCCGGGGGCTTCTGCTTATCTCCGGAGTTGTCTTTTGCTTCCTCGGCCTCTTTGGCCAGGGTTGCCTCTTCGCTCTGCGGCTTCTGCCCAGCCTCGATTTCAGCCTTGGGCGGTTTCTTCTCTTTTTCTTCCTCTTCGCGGCGGAAGGTGACGCCGCTGACATTCTCGGCGCGGATCCAGTCATCCTCAATCCCGATGACGGCACGCGGCGCGCGGAATTCGTCACCCTCATCAGTCTTCAGCCGGACATTCCCGATTAGCGTCAACTCTTCGGGGATGCCCTCATAGATGGCCTCATCAGCCCATGCCGTTCTATGCTCCTGCACGGCCTTTATGTTTCCGACTGCGACGCCCCTCTTCACGTCCTCATCATAGTAGTACGTAATCTTCTCGCACGTTATCGTGGTCAGTTCCTCGACGTAGCCTTCGAGCGTCTCCGGCTCCTTGTCCTCTTTCGTCTCATTCGCCGGCTTCGCACCTGTCTTGGCAGCGGCCCCCTCTTCTTTGTCCTCGTCCGGCTTCTTCTTCCCCACCATACGCGCATTACCCGTTATCACGGCGATCTTCTTGTCCAGGTCCGCCTCCAGCAGGTCGCCGGTCACCGTGACTTCAGGATCAACAATCTTCAAGTTGCCGGTGGCTCGTGCGCTATCCGGCTTGGTCGGGTGGTCCTTGTCGTAGTACTCGGCCTCATCGCAGTACATCAGCACGTCCTCGTGACTCATCACGATGTTACCGGTCAGGTAGTAGGTGTGCTGGGCCTTATCATGAAACATATTGTCGGCCCACTGCAGCTCGAAGCGATCCTCCTCATCGTCTTCTGCCTTCTTTTTAGTCTCTTTGGTGCCGGCGGCCTCATCCGGCTTGGGCTGCTTGTCGGCAGTTGCATCTGCGGGCGCCTTCTCAGCCTGTTTGTCCGACCCCTTCTCGACCTCCTGCGCCCAGCCCCAGGCAGCAAGCCCGACGATGCCGACCAGCAGCAACAGTGCAACCCCAATCCTCGCCCGTCTCATCTTCATCTACCTGCTGAGCTCCTCACGCGCCTTCTCGGCATCAAATACCGCCTGCACAGCCTTCAGCGAGAAATCCTGCGTTTTGACATTGTATCTCAGGTTATTCCCGACGAGTGTGTTATTCGCGACGGACATCTGCACTTTGGACGATGATGTCACCAGGTCCTGATTGACATAGAAGTCAATCGAGTTGGCCCGGACGACCGTGTCTCGGTCCCGCATCGTCACCGTACTTGGACACACCAGCTTCTGCTCGTCTTGCACCCATTTTACGATGCTGGTATCGAACACGGCGCCCTCCGGCGATACCGCCCGCACATTGCCCTCGACTTGCAGATCCCGCTTCTTGGTGTTGCCGCTGATACTCTGGGCCGTCACCCGCACCATCGGCTTGCCGGTATTGTCATAGATAACTGCTTCTCGCACGGCCTGCGCGGCAATACTCCCTCCACCGCTCCTCAGTGTCACACCTTCGAGTAGCACGCGCCACGCCGTTCTGCCACCCGGGCTATGCTTTATCGTTGTCTCCTCGATCATCGCCTGGCCGGGAGATGTCGTCTCAGCTGCGACCTGTGAGGATGCTTCCTGACCATCGTCACGGCCACGGTTTGCCGTCAGCCAGTAGCCTAACCCGCCGGCCAACAAGGCCAACACAAGCGCAATACCGAGACCGAGCTGTTTGCTCACTGGTGCCCAACCAACCTTCTCCGGCGCAACGCCCGCGTCCTGAAATACAGAACCGGACCAACTACCCCACAAGTGGCAAGCAATTGTGTCCGGTTATAGTCCGCTTAGCGACGCGGCAACGTCTGCAATACCGCGCATACGCCTCAAAATGGCCCTATCGGCGGCCCCGAACTCAACGCGATGTTTGCCGTCACCGTGCGCAACGAGATCACCATTGCCGAAGTGGTCCCTGATTTGCTTCCTGTCGAAGCCGTCACAGTCTGCTGCCCTGTCGGCACGTTGTACAGCGTGTATCTGCCGTCCGCATCAGTGATTGCCCTGTTGCCTCCGACCCACACCTGTGCTCCAACAGCTGCGGCCCCTGCGTCGGCGACAATGCCGGTGATATGACCAAATCCCGGCAGCGCCGCGGGCTTTAGATAGAACGTGCCGGCGCTCTTTATCCCCTCACCTGCAGGGACCTCTCGCTGTGCCATCTCGTATCCCTCGCCCAACACGTAGATAGTGACTGTCCCGATATCGTTCAGCCGCAGCGCGAAGGTCCCATCGGCAACGGTTGTGGTCACCTTGTTGTTGTCTGTTACCTCCACGTCTCCCAGAGCACGGTGG
>Ga0180431_10002590_pt1 | contig 24161 bp, 18 predicted proteins | sample SS_ome_11_FD_132459 | JGI IMG/M metagenome (GOLD analysis project Ga0180431, IMG submission 132459) | Hypersaline lake sediment archaeal communities from the Salton Sea, California, USA - SS_1_MS_1 metaG | ecosystem: Environmental > Aquatic > Non-marine Saline and Alkaline > Hypersaline >...
ACATCACGACAGCCTGGTGCCGCGACCGGGAGACCTTCGGCAAGCCGCTGATCGCCCGGCAGACCGTCCAGACCACGCTGACCGAAATGGCCAGGCGCATCGACGTCGCCAGGGTCTACTCCCGCAGCATCATCGAACGCCAACTCGAAGGCGACCAGAACCTCGTCGCTCCAGTGTGTTTCGCCAAGAACACCGCGGTGGAGGCTGGCGAGTGGGTCGCCAACCAGGCTGTGCAGCTCTTCGGCGGCATGGGCTACATGGCCGAGTCCGAAATCGAGCGCCAGTACCGGGACATGCGGATCCTCGGGATCGGCGGCGGCACAACCGAAATCCTGACCGGGCTGGCCGCCAAGTCCCTGGGGTTCCAGCCGTGACGGCGCTTCGCACCCGGATCGACCCAAAGGCACCGGCCTACACCGAGGCCGCCGGGGCGATGGCCGCCAAACTCGCCGAACTCGACGCCGAACTGGCCACGGCGATCGGCGGCGGCGGCCCCAAGTACGTGCAGCGCCACCACGCGCGCGGCAAGCTGACCGCGCGGGAACGCATCGAGTTGCTCATCGACCCGGATTCGCCGTTCCTGGAACTGTGCCCGCTGGCCGCCTACGGCACCGAGTTCGCGGTGGGGGCCAGTCTGGTGACCGGAATCGGGGTCGTCGAGGGCGCCGAGTGCGTGCTGGTCGCCCACGATCCGACCGTCAAGGGCGGCACCTCCAACCCGTGGACTCTGAAAAAGGTTCTGCGGGCCAACCAGATCGCCCTGGAGAACCGTCTGCCGCTGATCTCGCTGGTGGAGTCCGGCGGCGCGGATCTGCCCACCCAGAAAGAGATCTTCATCCCGGGCGGGCGGATGTTCCGTGATCTGACCCGGCTCTCCGCGGCTGGGATCCCCACGATCGCCATCGTGTTCGGCAACTCCACCGCCGGTGGCGCCTACGTCCCGGGGATGAGCGACTACGTGGTCATGATCAGGGAGCGCTCCAAGGTGTTCCTGGCCGGTCCGCCGCTGGTGAAGATGGCGACCGGGGAGGAGTCCGACGACGAGTCCCTCGGCGGCGCCGAGATGCACGCCCGAACCTCCGGGCTCGCCGACTATTTCGCCGCCGACGAGCAGGACGCGATCCGGATCGGCCGACGCATCGTGGCCCGGCTCAACCGGGTCAAACGGGGCCCGGTGCCCGCACCGTCCACACCCCCGCTCGCCGACGGCGACGAACTGCTCGGAATCGTGCCGGCCGACCTGCGGGTCCCGTTCGATCCCCGTGAGGTGATCGCGCGCATCGTCGACGGATCGGACTTCGACGAGTTCAAACCTCTCTACGGCGACTCGCTGGTGACCGGGTGGACGCGGCTGCACGGCTACCCACTGGGCATCCTGGCCAACGCCCGCGGCGTGCTGTTCAGCGAGGAGTCGCAGAAGGCCGCCCAGTTCATCCAGTTGGCGAACCAGTCAGACACCCCACTTCTGTTCCTGCACAACACCACCGGATACATGGTGGGCCGGGCCTACGAGGAGGCCGGCATGATCAAGCACGGCGCGATGATGATCAACGCCGTTTCCAACTCGTCGGTCCCGCACATCTCGCTGCTGATCGGCGCGTCCTACGGCGCGGGGCACTACGGCATGTGCGGCCGCGCCTACGATCCCCGCTTCCTGTTCGCCTGGCCCTCGGCGAAATCCGCGGTGATGGGCGGAGCCCAACTGGCGGGGGTGTTGTCCATCGTCGGCCGGGCCGCCGCCCAGGCCCGCGGGCAGGCCGTCGACGAGGATGCCGACGCCGCACTGCGGGCCGCCGTGGAGGCTCAGATCGAGGCCGAGTCGCTGCCGATGTTCCTGTCCGGAAGGCTCTACGACGACGGGGTGATCGACCCCCGCGACACCAGGACCGTGCTGGGAATCTGCCTGTCGGCCATCGCCAACGGGCCGGTGGAGGGGACGTCGAAATTCGGCGTCTTCCGGATGTGAGGGCGCGATCGGCGTGATCACCCGCATCCTGGTCGCCAACCGCGGCGAGATCGCCCGGCGGGTCTTTGCCACCTGCCGCCGTCTCGGAATCGGCACCGTCGCGGTTCACACCGAACCCGACGCGCACTCCCCGCACGTGGACGAGGCCGACACCCGGGTGGGGATAGCCAGTTATCTCGACGCGCCGGGGATCATCGAGGCCGCGCTGGCGGCCGAGGCCGATGCCGTCCATCCGGGCTACGGGTTCCTCTCGGAGAACGCCGCGTTCGCGGCGGCGGTGATCGACGCCGGACTGACCTGGATCGGGCCGCCGCCGGCCGCCATAGCCGCCATGGGCTCCAAGGTCGAAGCCAAGCGGATGATGGCCGCCGCCGGGGTTCCGGTGCTGGGCGAGATCGACCCGACGTCCCTCACCCCCGATCAACTGCCGGTGCTGATCAAGGCCTCCGCCGGCGGCGGCGGGCGCGGTATGCGGATCGTGACCGATCCGGCCGAACTGAGCGGGCAGTTGCGGGCGGCCCGCCGGGAGGCCGAGTCGGCATTCGGCGACGGGACGGTGTTCTGCGAGCGCTACCTGCCGCGGGGACGTCATATCGAGGTCCAGGTGATGGCCGACCGGCACGGTGTGGTGTGGGCCCTCGGTGAGCGGGAGTGCTCCATCCAGCGCCGCCACCAGAAGATCATCGAGGAGGCACCCTCCCCCCTGGTCGAACGCAGCCCCGGGATGCGGCAGCGGCTGTTCCAGTCCGCCCGGGCGGCGGCGGCGACCATCGGCTACACCGGGGCCGGAACGGTGGAGTTCCTGGCCGACCCGGACGGGGATTTCCACTTCCTGGAGATGAACACCCGCCTGCAGGTCGAGCACCCGGTCACCGAACTGACCACCGGCCTGGATCTGGTCGAACTGCAGATCGCGGTCGCCGACGGCGATCCACTGCCGGCTGAGCCTCCCCCGGCGCGCGGACACGCCGTGGAGGCCCGGCTGTACGCGGAGGATCCCGCGAACAACTGGGCGCCACAGGCCGGAGTGGTGCGTCAGTTCGCCGTGCCCGGCGCCGCGAGCCACTTCGGCCCGGTGAGCGGCACCGGGGTCAGGGTCGACTCCGGCGTACTCAGCGGGTCGACGGTCTCCGTTCACTATGACCCGATGCTGGCCAAGATCATCGGCTGCGCACCGACCCGATCCCGCGCGGTCCAGGTGCTGGCCGACGCTCTGTCGCGGACCCGGCTGCACGGCGTTCGCACCAACCGTGACCTGCTGGTCAACGTGCTGCGCCATCCCGCGTTCCTGACCGGGGACACCGACACCGCCTTCCTGGACACCCACGGCCTGGCCGACCTCGCGCGCCCGCTCGCCGACGACCGCGCGGTCCGGCTGTCCGCGGTGGCGGCCGCCCTTGCCGACGCCGCGCACAACCGGCGCGAGGCGCGCACCCTGGGGGGGATACCCAGCGGCTGGCGCAACGTGGTGTCGGGTGACCAGCACAAGACCTTCCGCGACGTGGAGGGCGAGGAACACCGGGTGGCCTACCTGTTCACCCGGTCGGGGCTGAACCTGCCCGATGATCCTGGCGTGCAACTGATCTCGCAGACACCCGACGAAGTCGTGCTGGCCCGGGACCGCGACGGTTCGGCTGTGGCCACCGCGTTCTCGGTGTCACGCGCCGGTGACCGGGTCTGGGTGGATTCCCCGTTGGGCTCGGTGGATTTCACCGGAGTGCCACGTTTCACCGAACCCGGCTCGGTGATCGCCCCGGGCTCGCTGCTGGCCCCGATGCCGGGAACCGTCATCCGTCTCGGCGCCGCCCCGGGCGACCGCGTCACCGCGGGCGCACCCCTGATCTGGTTGGAGGCGATGAAGATGGAGCACACCGTGGCCGCCCCCGCCGACGGGGTGCTGGTCGAGGTCGAGGTGTCCGTCGGCCAGCAGGTCGATGTGGGTGCGGTACTGGCCAGAGTCGACAGCCCCGACCCCGAAGGAGTGCAGTGACCGATTTCATCGAGAACGCCGAGCGCCAGGCGCTGCGCAAGTCCGTCGCGGCGCTGGCCGCCGCCTACGGTCCCGACTACTACGTGGAGCGGGCCCGCGCCGGTGGCCACACCGACGAACTGTGGCGTGAGGCGGGCCAACTCGGGTTCATCGGGGTGAACCTGCCCGAGGAGCTCGGCGGCGGCGGTGCCGGGATGTATGAGTTGGCGCTGGTGATGGAAGAGCTGTCGGCCGGCGGGTGCCCGCTGCTGATGATGGTGGTCTCCCCGGCGATCAACGGCACCATCATCGCCCGATTCGGCACCGACGCGCAGAAGAGGCGATGGGTTCCGGGCATCGCCGACGGCTCGATCACGATGGCGTTCGCCATCACCGAACCCGATGCGGGTTCCAACTCGCATCGCATCACCACCACCGCCCGCCGCGACGGTGGCGACTGGATTCTGTCCGGCCGGAAGGTGTGGATCTCGGGGGTGGATCAGGCCGAGGCGGTGCTGGTGGTGGCCCGCACGGAGGACTCCAGGACCGGCAAGCTGCGCCCTGCGCTGTTCATCGTGCCGACCGACAGCCCCGGCTTCGACTTCACCAGGATCCCGATGGAACTGGTCATGCCCGAAAGCCAATTCCAGGTATTCATCGACGAGGTTCGGCTTCCCGCCGACGCCCTGGTCGGCGAGCAGGACGCGGCGATTGCCCAACTGTTCGCCGGGCTGAACCCGGAACGCATCATGGGAGCGGCAAGCGCGGTCGGGATGGGCCGGCTGGCGGTGGACAAGGCGGCCGCCTACGTCAAGACCCGCCATGTGTGGGAAACGCCGATCGGAGCACATCAGGGCATCGCCCACCCGCTGGCACAGAACCACATCGAACTCGAACTGGCCAAGTTGATGATGCAGAAGGCCGCGGCGCTCTACGACGCCGGCGACGACCAGGCTGCGGCCGAAGCCGCCAACATGGCCAAGTACGCCGCGGGGGAAGCCTCGACCCGCGCCGTCGACCAGGCCATACAGTCACACGGAGGCAACGGGCTCAGCCAGGAGTACGGCGTGGCGGCGATGCTGACCGCGTCGCGGCTCTCCCGCATCGCTCCGGTCAGCCGGGAGATGGTCCTCAACTTCATCGCCCAGACTTCGCTGGGCCTGCCCAGGTCGTACTGAAAGGTCCGAGTCGATGACCGAAACCCTGGTCGGCTACACCGTCGACGGGGCCGTTGCGCGCCTCACCCTGGATTCGCCGCGCAACCGCAACGCGCTGTCGACCCGACTGGTCGCCGAACTGCACGCCGGCCTCGGCAGGGCGGCGGCGAATCCCGCCGTACGGGCGGTGGTGCTGGGCCATTCCGGCGGCACGTTCTGCGCCGGGGCGGATCTCTCGGAGGCCACCGCCGGGGATCCCGCCGCAGCCGCCCTGGACCGGGCCCGCGAACTGGCCGGGGTGCTCCGGGCGATCGTGGAGTGCCCGGTCCCGGTGATCGCCGCGGTCGACGGCCATGTGCGCGCCGGGGGTATGGGTCTGGTCGGGGCGTGCGATATCGCCGTCGCCGGACCGCGCAGTACGTTCGCGCTGACCGAGGCCCGGATCGGAGTGGCCCCGGCGATCATCTCACTGACCCTGCTCCCGCGACTCCGGCCGCGGGCGGCGAGCCGCTACTACCTGACCGGGGAGACCTTCGACGGCCCGCGGGCCGCCGACATCGGGCTCATCACCCTGGCCGCCGACGATGTCGGGGCCGCGGTCGAGGCGGTGACCGCCGACCTGGCCAGGGCCTCGCCGCAGGGCCTGGCGGCGTCCAAGGCGCTGACCACCGCCGGCGTGCTGGCCGCCTTCGACCGCGACGCCGAACGGTTGGCCCGGGAGTCGGCCGCCTTGTTCGTCTCCGACGAGGCCCGCGAGGGGATGCTGGCGTTCCTGGAGAAGCGGCCGCCGCGCTGGGATTCGGTCGGGCCGACCTGACCTGCAACGGTGACGGTTCGATTAACGCGCTTTTGATGCGGCGGTAACGAGTCGTAGGCTCATCACACTATGGGCAACCCCACGCCGCACGACGCTTCGGCCGCGGCGTCCGACGATGACCGGATTCAGGTGGCGCAGTTGCTCTCCGAGGCAGCCTCACACGGCCGCCTCACCCTCGAGGAGTACGAGGGCCGGCTGGCCAAGACCTATTCGGCGAAGAGCTATGACGAACTCGAACGCCTCACCGACGACCTGCCCGAGGCGATGGAGTACCTGCGCCGCAAGAGCAGACCGGCCCCCTCGACGATGTTGCTGGCGATCCTCAGCGGATTCCAGCGGCGGGGCCGCTGGTACATCCCGGGCCGGATGACCACCTTCACCCTCTTCGGCGGCGGCGTGGTGGACCTGCGCTACGCCGACTTCACCTCCTCGGAGGTGGAGATTCACGCCTACTCGATCCTCGGGGGGCAGACCATCCTGCTGCCGCCCGAGGTCAACGTCGAGATCGACGGCGTCGGAGTCATGGGAGGCTTCGACCGTCAGGCCGAGGGCAACGGCACTCCGGGCGCCCCGAAGGTGAGGATCAAGGGCTTCTCGCTCTTCGGCGGCGTCGGCATCAAGCGACGCAAACGCGGCCAGGACGACGCCGACTGAAACCTACTCCGCAGCCTGCTCGGCGGATTACTCGGCGTCGGCCGCCTTCTCGCTGTCCGACGTGCGACCCAGCGCCCCCTTGAGTGCCGAGCCGATGCTCTTGGTGGCACTCTTGGCCGCCCGTTGCATCGCCCCGCGCACCGAGCGGTTGGCGGTCTTCGCCGGAGCCTCGACGGCGGCCGACTCCGCGGCGTCCGCACCACCGGTGGTGTCGGACGCGTCCGTGGCGGCCTCGGTGCCCGATGCGGCAGCCGCATCCTTGGCAGCGGACTTGACGTCGGCCGACGAGATGGCGACCGACGCGGCGCTCTCCGCTGCCTCCTCGGGCTCGGCCGCGACAGTCTCAGCCGGCGTGGCGTCGACCTCGACGGCGGGGGTGAGGTCAACCTCGGCGGCCTCGGCGCTCTCAACCGCCTCCGTGGCCTCGGCGGCCTCGGTGGCCTCGCCGGCGGCCTCGGAGTCGACCGATACGGACTCGACCGCGTCAGCCGACTCGGCATCCCCCTCGACCGCCGGAGCGGCCTCGACGGCTCCCGCATCGGCGTTCTCGGCCGGGGTCTCGGCGACCGCGGCGACGTCCACGGTCGACGCGGACACCAGGGTGCTCGCCGCCGACTCGGCGGCCGCTTCCACCGGAGGCCCGTACGGCGGGTAGGGATTGCCGCCGGTGAGGATCACGTCAGTGACGTAGCGCAGCACGCCGGACCAGCCCGCCTCGTAACCCCAGTCACCGAAGAACTCATCAGAAGTGTTCGGGCCGAGCGCGGCCTGAATGCCGCCGTAGATGTACGGACCGACCAGGGGCACGTTGATCGCGACCTTGGAGATGGTGTCCAGCGTGGAGATCAGCAGGATGGACAGGGCCGGGAGCCCCTGGAACGCGACGGCGAGCGTGCTGGCAAGGCCAGGGTTGTACAGCGGGCTGGCCGGGTTTCCGAACGGCTGAAGAGCCAGATAACTGAAGCCGGGGCCAGGTCCGCCCTCGAAGAAGTAGTTGACCGCGGAGATGCCCCACGGCGGAATCACGTAGGGGTTGTAGTCGGGCTTCTCCGGATCGGGCTGGTAGGGCTTGTCGGGGTTCTCCAGAACGCCGTTGACCGTGCTGATGCCCTCACCGTTGCCGTTGATCAGGGCGTCGAGCGCCAGGTAGGCGATACCCGACGGCCCGATCACCGCGCAGTCGAAGTTGCAGCCGGTGAACGGGTTGAGGAAAGCGTTGGCCCAGTCGAGGTCCTCCTCCTGATCCGGGCTCAACGCGAAGCCCCAGCCCGCGAAGAGGGTGTTGTTCCAGTCCTCGGGGGTGATCGACAGCAGGTCCGAGAACGTCGCCAGCTGGATCTGGGCCGATGCCAGCGCGGGCGGGGTCGGCGCAGGGGCGGGCGGCGCCACGATCGGGGTGGCGGCCACCACCGCGGCGGCGGTGGTCAGGGCGGCAGAGGCGATCAGAGACTTGGTGCGAGTCGCCATGATGCGATTCCTTTGAGTTCGGCCCCCCAGGCTCGCGGAGAGCTATCCCTTTGCTGACTTGAAGCTTAGATGACACTGAGAATAGTACGGACAAGTTTGCCCCGCGGCAAATTGACCGCGATGATCGCCGGCCGCCGGAATTCGGCGCCGACGACCCCACCGACGCGGCGAGCGGGGAGGATGCCGGAGGTTGCGCCGGTTTGCTGCGGATCATCAGCCTGGACTGGGCTTATTCACATGTTGCTCTCAGGTTCGCCCGGGGCGGCGGATGTTTGCCAGCGGCACGCTTTCGCTCTCAGCGATATCCGGTTCGGCCTCACCCCTTGGTTAGCCGCCAGCAAACACCGCGTAGCGCTACCGCGCCGGGTGACCACGCGGTAGCCGAGCGGCGGCCTTCGTCGAGCAATGCCCCAGTCGGGCTGCCGAATCACCCGCTCTCCCGGCGTGTCGCGGGTGTTTCGCCGGTACGGGCCTGAACCAGGAGCCCGGTCGCGGGGTAGCCGACGACACGGCCCGAGCGGGGGCTCCCACCGGCCGAGGGGCGCACCGCGGGCTTTGCCCGCCCTGGGAAGTCCGCACCTCAGCGCCGTCGCCGGGAGCGTAGGTAGTCACCCACCACCGCCGCGCCCAGCCCGTCGAGGTCGGGTTCGACCACCCGGCCCTCGACCCGGCGGGCCACCTGGTCGATGAACCGCGCCAGGCCCGGGTCGTCGCCGAGCCGGAAGATCGTCACCTGTGCCCCCAGCCGGGCGACGTCGTCGAAACCGCGCACGGTGTGGGCGATGGTCCGGGGGTGCGGGGGGTAGTCGAAGAACACCGAGGGCCGCCGCCCGGATCCGCCGAAGTTCTCCAGGTGCGCGGTCGGCTCGCCGTCGGTGACCACCAGCACCACCGGCTGGGCGTTGGGGTGCCGGCGCAGGTGCCGGCCGGCCAGCGCCAGCGCGTGATGCAGGTTGGTGCCCTGCTCGTAGACCCCCTCCAGCCCGGTGAGCTCGGCCGCGGTCACGGTGCGGGCATGCCGCCCGAAGGCGATGATCTGCAGGGCATCGGAGCGGAACCGGGTTCCCACCAGGTGGTGCAGCGCGAGTGCGGTCCGCTTCATCGGCAGCCAACGGTTCTCCATCACCATCGAGAACGAGGTGTCGACCAGCAACGCCACCGCCGCCTGGGAGCGGGTCTCGGTCTCCGACACCTCGACGTCCTCGACGGCGATCCGGATCGGCCCGCCGTCGGCGTCGGATCCGGCCCTGCGCAGGACGGCGTTGGTGATCGTTCGGGTCACGTTCCATGGCTCGCTGTCACCGAACTCCCAGGCCCGGGTGGCGCCGGTCAGTTCGCCGGCTGCACCGGCCCGCCGCGTCTCACGCTCGCCCTGGCGACCCGACAACCGTTGGGCGACATCGCGCAGCGCCGCCTGGCCGAGCTGGCGCATGGCCTTCGGGGACAACTTCCACTGGCCGTCGGAGCCGCGATCGAAGAAGCCCTGATTCATCAGCGCCCGCTCAAGATCGGCCAGGGTCCGCGCGTCGACAGCGGCCTGCTCTCCCAGCTGGCGGGCCAAGGCGTCGAGGTCGACATCGTCCATCGAGGCACCGGGATAGCTCTGGGCCAGCTGTTCGGCCAACTGCTCGAGCTCACCGATATCGGCCAGCGCCTGGGCGCCCTGTCCCATCCCCAACGGGTTGTCGCCACTGAATCTCGCCGAGCCGTCCCAGTCCTCCCCGGGCCGGGCGGCCCGCAGGTGGGAGTCCAGCCGGCCCAGAGCCTCCATCAGCGCGGGCGACCCGAAGGCCTGCTGGGCCAGGGCGTCCAGTTCCGCACGCTGCTCAGCAGAGAGGCTGTTGCGGAAGCGCTGCGCGGCCGCGGCCCGCTGGGCCAGCGAGTCCAGCAGCTCTTCGACATTGCGCGGGTTCTCCGGGAAGTGCCGGCCGTGTTTGGCCATGAAGTTCTCGAAGTCTTCCCGGGTGTCCTGCCCGCGGGAGTGCTTGTCGAGCAGGTCGTTGAGGTCGTCGAGCATCTCGGTGACGGCCTGGCGGTCCTCGTCGGTGGCGTTCTCCAGGGCCTGCTTCATCCCGGCGAAGCGCTGATCGAGCATCTCCCGACCGAGCAGGTCCTTGATCTGTTCGTAGCGCTGCCGGGCCTCGGCGCTGCGCCAGTCGTAATCGGCCAGTTCCTGAACGGCCTTGGCCGGCGACGGGGACAGCGACTCGATCCGCATCTCCTGGAAGCGGGCATCGTCGTCGAGGGCGCGGGCCAGTTCCTTGCGTTCGGCAAGCACCGCCTCGTCGAGGAGTTTCTTGATCTCCTGCAGCGTGCCGTCAAGGTTGTTGCGCTCCAGCAGTTCCCGGCGGCGCCGGTTGACCTCGGCGGCCAGCCGGTCGGCGCCGCGCACGCTGTCGGTGCCGCGGCGCAGCAACTCCGACAGCGCCCGCCGGGGGGAGGCGCCCTCCATGACGTCCCGGCCGATCTGCTCCAGCGCCTCGCGAAGATCCACCGGGGGGGCAAGGGGGTCCGGCCCGCCGGTGTAGGCGGAGTAGCGGGAGTCGTGCGCGCGTCTAGCCATAGACCGTGGCGCCCTCGGCCGTTGTCTTGTCGACCTTCTTGGCCAGATAGAGCGCCTCCAAGGCCAACTCCAGGGCCGCGGCCCGCTCCCCTTCAGTCTGCGCGTCCAGGCGATCGGCGATCGTGTCGACCACCGGCAGGTCGGGCAGGGCCGCGAGGACGTCCTTGGCCGAAATCTGCTCGCCGGTGGTCACCGCGGCGCTCTCCACGGCGGCAACCAGGGGTCCGACGTCGATGCCGCCCAGCGCCCGCTGGGCGGTGTCGGCGGTGGCCCGGCGCAGCAGATGCTCAAGCACCGCGATCTCGCGGCCCTCCTCGCCGGACTCGAACTCGAGCTTGCCGCGCAGCACGTCGATGATGGTGCCCAGATCGACCACCCGGGCGACCGGGGCGTCCTCGCCGAGCACCGCACCGCGATGCCGCGCGGAGGCGGCCACCGTCTCGGCGGCGGCGATGGCGAACCGGGCGGACACCCCGGAACGCTGATCCACCGACGGCGACTCCCGCAGCAGCCGGGCGAACCGCGCGACGATCTGCAGGAGGTGGTCGGGGACCTGCGCGGTCAGGTGCGCCTCCTGGCTGATCACCCCCACCTCGGACTCCAGGTCGAGCGGGTAGTGGGTGCGGATCTCCGCACCGAAACGGTCCTTGAGCGGGGTGATGATCCGGCCGCGGTTGGTGTAGTCCTCGGGGTTGGCGCTGGCCACCACCAGCACGTCAAGCGGCAGCCGCAGGGTGTAGCCGCGGATCTGAACGTCACGCTCCTCCATGACGTTGAGCATCGCCACCTGGATGCGCTCGGCGAGGTCGGGGAGTTCGTTGACCGCGACGATGCCGCGGTGCGCGCGCGGGATCAGCCCGTAGGCGATGGTCTCCGGATCGCCGAGGGTCCGTCCCTCAGCGACCTTGATCGGGTCGACGTCACCGACCAGGTCGGCCACGCTGGTGTCGGGGGTGGCCAGTTTCTCGGTGTAGCGCTCGCTGCGGTGCCGCCACGCCACCGGCAGGTCGTCACCGAGTTCGGCGGCCCGCCGTACCGACTCCGGTGTGATCGGCGAATAGGGGTGTTCGCCGAGTTCGGCGCCGGCGATGACCGGTGTCCACTCGTCGAGCAGACCGGCCAGCGAGCGCAACAGGCGCGTCTTGCCCTGGCCTCGCTCACCGAGGAGCACGACATCGTGTCCGGCGATCAGAGCCCGTTCCAACTGCGGCAGCACGGTGTCGGAGAAGCCGAAGATCCCGGGCCACACATCGGCACCGCGGGCCAGCGCGGCCAGCAGATTCTCCCGGATCTCCTGTTTGACGCTGCGCTCTGTGTGGCCCGAGGCACGCAGTTCGCCGACGGTGCGGGGAAGGTCGTTGGGGACGGTCACGCCCCCCACGCTACGGCGGTTGTCCCGGACGCGCCCGCGCTTGACGGGGCGTCAGTGCGCGAAGTGCCGTTCGCCGGTGAGGTAGAGGGTGATCCCGGCCGCAGCCGCGGCCGCGGTCACCTCCTCGTCGCGGACCGACCCGCCCGGGTGCACGACCGCTTTGACCCCGGCGGCGGTGAGCACCTCCAGCCCGTCGGGGAACGGGAAGAAGGCGTCGGAGGCTGCCACCGCGCCGCGAACCCGGTCACCGGCGCGTTCGACGGCCAGGCGCGCGGCGTCGACCCGGTTGACCTGGCCCATGCCCACCCCGACCGTGGCGCCGTCGGCGGCGATCACGATCGCGTTGGACTTCACCGCCCGGCAGCTGCGCCAGGCGAACACCAGGTCGGCCATCGTCGCCTCGCCGGCGGGCTCCCCCGCCGCCAGGGTCCAGGTCTGGGGGTCGTCGCCGGGTGCGTCGAGGTCGTCGCGCTGCTGCATCAGCAGCCCGCCGCTGATCTGCCGGACCTCCACACCGCCGACGGTCGGTTCGGCGGCCACCAGCACCCGGATGTTCTTCTTGCGGGCCAGGATGGCCACCGCGCCGTCCTCATAGGCCGGGGCGATGATCACCTCGGTGAAGATCTCAGCGACCTGCTCCGCCATCTCCCGGGTGACCTCGGTGTTGGTGGCGATCACCCCCCCGAACGCACTCACCGGGTCGCAGTCGTGGGCTTTGCGGTGGGCCTCGGCCACCGACACCGATGAGACCGCGATGCCGCACGGGTTGGCGTGCTTGATGATCGCCACACAGATCTGCTGGTGGTCAAAGGCCGCACGCCAGGCCGCGTCGGCATCGGTGAAGTTGTTGTAGGACATCTCTTTTCCGTGCAGCTGCTCGGCCTGGGCCAGACCGGGCCATCCGATGTCGTCGCTGTACAGCGCGGCCCGCTGGTGCGGGTTCTCGCCGTAACGCAGCAGGGCGGTGCGCCGCCAGTTGCGGGCGAACCAGCGCGGCAGCGGATCCGGCCCGTCCTCGGGGGCCAGTTCCGAACCCATCCAGCCGGCCACCGCGATGTCGTACTCCGCGGTGTGCCGGAACGCCAGCGTCGCCAGTGTGCGACGTTCCTGGAGGGTGAACCCGCCGGCACGCACGGCGGCCAGCACGCCGTCGTAGCCCAGCGGTTCCACCACCACGGCGACGCTGGCGTGGTTCTTCGCCGCGGCGCGCACCATTGACGGGCCACCGATGTCGATCTGCTCGACGCACTCGTCAGGCTCGGCGCCGGAGTCGACTGTCTCGCTGAACGGGTAGAGGTTGACCACCACCAGGTCGAACGGCTCGATCTTGAGCTTCTCCAGCGCGGCCAGATGCTCGGGGTTGCGGGTGTCGGCCAGCAGCCCGGCATGCACGTGTGGGTGCAGTGTCTTGACCCGGCCGTCAAGGATTTCGGGGAACCCGGTGAGGAACTCCACGGGGGTCACCGGAATGCCTTTGTCGGCGATGGCTTTTGCGGTCGATCCGGTGGAGACGATATCGACACCGGCTTCATGCAGCCCTTGCGCCAGATGGGCCAGTCCGCTTTTGTCGTAGACACTGATCAGTGCCCGCCGGATGGGTTTACGTCCGATCAGGGTTTGCGCCGTCATGCCTCCACCATTCCCAGGGTCGCCTTTCTGCCGGTCCAGGTCACACCGCGCGTCGCCAGCGCGGCCAGTGAGTTCACGAGCAGTCGCCGTTCAACGACCTTGATGCGTTCGTGCAGGGTCGCTTCGTCGTCGCCGTCACGCACCTCGACCGCCTGCTGAGCCAGAATCGGGCCGGTGTCAACGCCGTGGTCAACCAGGTGAATGGTGCAGCCGGTGACTTTGACTCCGTAGTCCAGCGCGTCGGGGACGGCGTGGGATCCCGGGAAGGCCGGCAGCAGAGCGGGGTGGGTGTTGACCACCCGGCCGGGGAACCGGGAAAGGAATTGGTGACCAAGGATTTTCATGAAGCCTGCGGACACGATCAGGTCGGGCGCGTGGGTTTCGACGGCCTTCGTGATGGCGGCGTCCCAGGACGGGCGGTCCGGGAAGTCGGCTGTCCGGACGACGAAGGTGGGCACGCCGGCGTCGGCGGCGATCACGGCGGCCGGGCACTCGCGGTCCAACCCGACCGCCACCACCCGCGCCGGATAGTCCCCGACCGCCGACTCCAGCAGGGCGCGCAGCAGTGACCCCGTCCCGGAGGCCAGCACCACGAGCCGGGCGGGCGCGCTGGGCGGCACGTGAATCGGGGCGGGCACGGCGAAGAGCCTAGTCATGCTTGTCGGCGGCCTCGATGTCATCGTCGACGTACATGAGGTCCTCGACATCCTCGGCGTCGGGCGCCGGGCGGACCGGCGGCGGTGGCGACCCGGGTTCCGCGGCGGGTTCCGGGGCGGCTTCGGGCACCGCTGGGGGGGCCTGGTCCGGGCCGGCCTCCTCGGCTCTCACGGCGATGGGCTCGGTCAGCGGTTCCGCCGGTTCCTCGACGGTGCCGGCGGCCGGCGGCGCGGGGGCGGGCGCTTTGGGACGGGCGCGGATTCCGCCGGTCAGCGCGACGGTCAGCCCGCCGATCACCGTGAACCAGAGGAAGGCGGCCGGAGCGAACGTGGCCTGATCGACGCCGACCGCGCCGAAGTTGCCCAGTTGCCCGCTGCCCGCGAGGGCGAGGGCGGCAAGGCCCAGGGACGCCAGCATCGACGCGACAACCAGCTTGGCCGCCGCGGTCGGCAGCGGCAACGGCCGCAGCGCGCACTGCTGCCCGAGTGCCACTCCGGCGGCGGCGCCCGCGATCAGCAGGGCGACCCACACCGGTCCCAGTGGCGGTGTGGGAACCGCGGCCAGAATCGGCAGCGCGGGGATGTCACCACCGAAGACGGTGAAAGCGCTGAAGGTGGCGAAACCGATGTGGGCGCTGGAACCCACCGCGACGGCGGCGGTGCCCACGACGATGTTGGGCAGGTACAGCAACGACAGCACGGTCAGGCTGAGCTGGCCCACGAATGAGTCGGTGATCCCGAACAGCGTGTGCATCGTGCCCCAGTGCACGATCAACGAAGCGGCGGTGACCGCGCTGGACAGTGCCAGCAGAGCCAGCGCGCCGATCACCGCCGGACGCACGGTGTCACTGAGCCAGTCCGGCAGTCCGAACCGGGCCAGCACCCGTCGGCCCACCCGGGATCCCACACCCACCGCCGCACCGAGAAAGTGCACGGCCAGGACCGCGCCGAACGCGTGCAGCGCGTCGGGGGTCTGCAGCGGGGTGATCACCGAGGCCGCGTCGTGGACCACGGCCAGGGCGATCGCGGCGATCAGCAGCGGGCCGCCGAGGGCGGCGGCCACGATCCAGCGGATGACGAACCAGGACGCTGTCGGCGGGGTGATCGCGGCGGTGCCGCGGGCTGTCGCCCAGACCATGAGCGCCGCCGGAACCAGCGGCAGGACCCCGAGTTGCTGTCCGCCGATGCTTACCGGCACCAGGTGCACCGCCAGCCACATGCTGGCGACCGCGCCGACCGTTCCGGTCAGGTCGCTGTTGGCGGCGACCAGTTGGACCAGGACGACCGCCGCGATGACGACCACGGCGACCATCGACGGGCCGAACGCGACCCTGACCAGGTCACGGGGCTGGGGCATCTCGGCCGTCGCCGGAAGCCGGTCGCGCATCCGCGTCACTCGCCGCGCTGTCGGAGAGCCCGAGGGGCGCGGTCAGGACTGAGCGGAGCCAGACGTGGGACCCGGGGACGAACCCGGGGCCGGCTCCGCGGACTGGCTCGTCTCGGCGGGCGGCGCGGGCGAGTACCCGGGGAATCCGGTCGGCGGGGTGTCCGGCCCCCCCGCCGGCTCGCTCGACGCGTAGGGCGGGTAGCCGCCGTAGGGGGTCGGATAGCCCGGACGCTGCCCGCCGGCCGGGACACCCGGGTAGTAGGCCGACGGCGGAGGAGCGTACTGGCCCCCGTACGGGTAGCGGGCCCGCGACGGGACGGCATTGAGCACCCCGGCCTGGAACATCAGCGCGACCACGGCCGCGACCGCCTGCCCGGCGGTGAACAGCAGCACCAGCCACAGCGCCCAGCCGACGGAGAAGCCGGAGGGGCGGTTGATGATCTGGGCGATGACCAGCAGTACGGCCAGCACCGCCGCCACCGCGACGATCGGGGTGTAGTTGGCGGAGCGGGGCAGCAGACCGACTGCGGCGAGCAGGGCGGCCAGCACCGCGGCGACCGTCCAGTAGCTCAGCCCGCTGGCGGTGAACTCGGCGCCTCCGAACGGCCCGATGTCGGTGTTGATCACCAGCAGCGGCCCGAAGCTTGCGAAGAAGGCGGCCAGACCCAGCACCAGTACCGCGACGGCCAGGACGGTCGGCATCCGGTTCGGGCGTGTCGCGGGCGACGGGTACGGCGCCGGACCCGCGGCACCACCGGGACCGGCCCCCGCGATGACACCGGGGCCGATGACACCGGGGCCATAGCCGCCAGGCTGCTGCGGCCCCGGGTAGCCCGGATTGGTGGGCGGGTACGTCATGGTCTCTCCTCCGGCCGGTGCCGGACCTGCCGTCCGGTCCACCAACGCTAGCGCACCGTCGGCGTGCCGCCGTGACCGTGGGCGTGTCACCGGCCGGGTCGCTCGCTCTGCCGCGCGGGCTTGTCGGGAGAGCTAGAACACGTTCTAATTCAGCGCATGGACTTCGGGCTCGTTCTGTTCACCAGCGATCGCGGCATCACCCCGGCGGCGGCGGCGCGACTCGCCGAGGACCACGGCTTCACCACTTTCTACGTTCCCGAGCACACCCACATCCCGGTCCGGCGGCAGGCCGCCCACCCCACGACCGGCGACGAGAGCCTGCCCGACGACCGGTACATGCGCACCCTGGACCCGTGGGTGAGCCTGGCGACCGCAGCGGCCGTCACCGACCGGATACGGCTGTCCACCGCGGTGTCTCTGCCGGTGGAGCACGACCCGATCAGTCTGGCCAAGACCATCGCCAGCCTCGACCACCTCTCGGGCGGTCGCGTCAGCCTCGGCGTCGGGTTCGGCTGGAACACCGACGAACTCGCCGACCACAACGTCCCCGCCGGGCGCAGAAGGACGATGCTGCGCGAGTACCTGGAGGCCATGCGGGAGTTGTGGACCGCCGAGGAGGCCGCCTACGAGGGCGAGTTCGTCCGCTTCGGGCCGAGTTGGGCGTGGCCGAAACCGGTTCAGGACCGGGTTCCGGTCCTGGTGGGCGCGGCGGGCACCGAGAAGAACTTCCGGTGGATCGCCCGCAGCGCCGACGGCTGGATCACCACCCCGCGGGACTTCGACATCGACGCTCCGGTGGCGATGCTGCGGGAGATCTGGGCCGCCGCCGGGCGGGAGGGCGACCCGCGGATCGTGGCGCTGGACTTCAAGCCGGTCGCCGAGAAACTGGAGCACTGGTCGCGGATCGGGGTCACCGAGGTGCTCTTCGGGCTGCCCGACAAGACCGCCGCCGAGGTCGGCGGTTATGTCGAGAGGCTGGCGGGGAAACTGGCCGCGATGGCCTGAGTCCGGGATTCGTTCACGAGCCCTTGAGGATCTCCCGGGCCAGTTCCGCGGCGGCCGACGGAGTCTTTCCGACTTTGACGCCGGCCGCCTCGAGCGCCTCTTTCTTGGCGGCGGCGGTGCCCGACGAACCCGACACGATGGCCCCGGCATGACCCATGGTCTTGCCCTCCGGCGCGGTGAAGCCCGCGACGTAGCCGACGACCGGCTTGGTGACGTTGGCTTTGATGTACTCGGCGGCCCTCTCCTCGGCGTCCCCGCCGATCTCGCCGATCATCACGATGACCTTGGTCTCCGGATCCTTCTCGAATGCCTCGATGGCGTCGATGTGGGTGGTTCCGATGACCGGGTCACCACCGATGCCGATCGCCGTGGAGAACCCGAAATCGCGAAGCTCGAACATCATCTGGTAGGTCAGCGTGCCCGACTTCGACACCAGGCCGATCGGGCCCTTACCGGTGATGGTGGCCGGAGTGATGCCCACCAGCGCCTCGTCCGGGGTGATGATGCCCGGGCAGTTCGGCCCGATGATGCGGGTCTTGTTCCCGTGATCGACGTTGTAGGCCCACGCGTACGCGCTGTCCTGCACCGGAATGCCCTCGGTGATGACCACCAGCAGCGGTATCTCGGCGTCGATGGCCTCGACGACGGCGTCCTTGGCGAACTTCGGCGGAACGAAGGCGATCGAGACGTTCGCGCCGGTCTTCTGCATCGCCTCGGCGACGGTGCCGAACACCGGGAGTTCGATCTCGTTGCCGTCGCGGTCCTTGTGCGCCACCGTGGTTCCGGCCTTGCGTGCGTTGACCCCGCCCACGACCTGGGTGCCGGCCTTGAGCATCAGCGCGGTGTGCTTGGTGGCCTCGCCGCCGGTGATGCCCTGGACGATGACCTTGGAGTCCTTGTTCAGAAAAATCGACACGGCTAGGCGTCCTTCCCGGCGGCGTGGGCGAGCTCCGCGGCTTTGTCGGCACCCGAGTCCATCGTCTCGGCCAGGGTGACCAGCGGGTGGTTGGCTTCGGCGAGGATCCGCCGGCCCTCCTCGACGTTGTTGCCGTCGAGGCGGACGACCAGAGGCTTGTTGGCCTCGGCGCCGAGCATCTCCAGCGCCTTGACGATGCCGGTGGCCACCGCGTCGCAGGAGGTGATCCCGCCGAAGACGTTGACGAACACGCTCTTGACCTGACTGTCGCCGAGGATCACGTCGAGTCCGGCGGCCATGACCTCCGCCGAGGCGCCCCCGCCGATATCGAGGAAGTTGGCCGGTTTGACCCCGCCGTGCTTCTCGCCGGCGTAGGCCACCACGTCCAGCGTCGACATCACCAGACCGGCGCCGTTGCCGATCACGCCGACCTCGCCGTCGAGCTTGACGTAGTTGAGGTCGTGTTCCTTGGCCTTGAGTTCGAGCGGGTCGGTGGTGTCCCTGTCCTCGAACTGGGCGTGGTCGGGGTGCCGGAAGTCGGCGTTACCGTCGAGGGTGACCTTGCCGTCGAGCGCGAGTATCCGGTCATCGGGGGTGCGCACCAGCGGGTTCACCTCGACGAGGGTGGCGTCTTCGGCGACGAAGACCTCCCACAGCTTGGCGATGGTCACCGCGGCGGCGTCGAGCACCTCGGCCGGCAGGTGTCCGCGCTCGGCGATCTCGCGGGCGAACGCGATGTCGACACCTCTGGTCGGATCGACCGGCACCCTGGCCAGCCGGTCGGGCTTGGTGGCGGCGACCTCTTCGATCTCCATACCGCCCTCCACCGAGCACATGGCCAGGTAGGTGCGGTTGGCACGGTCGAGAAGGAATGACAGGTAGTACTCCTCGGCGATGTCGCTGGCCTCGGCGACCAGAAGTTTCCTGACGATGTGGCCCTTGATGTCCAGCCCGAGGATGTCGGTGGCGTAGGTGAAGGCCTCGGCGGGGTCGGCGGCGTACTTGACCCCGCCAGCCTTGCCCCGACCACCGGTCTTGACCTGGGCTTTCACCATGACGGGGCGGCCGATCTCCTCAGCGATGGCTTTGGCGTCGGCGGCGCTGGTGGTGACCCTGCCGGGGGTGGTCGGCACGTTGTGCTTGGCGAAGAGTTCCTTCGCCTGATACTCGAAAAGGTCCATGGCTCACGTTTCGGTCGGCTGGTCGACGGACTCTCCGGGGAACTGTATGAGGAACTGTATAAAGCCCGCCCCGGCCAGGGAGCACAAGGACCCAAACCCCCTCCCGGCCGGTGATTCAAGTCACATTCCCGGCCGGAAAATCGGCTCGGGTTGCCAGTTTGGTCTCAATTTGGTTACCGTCGTGCGTCTGTATAACGCTTTGGTTACGACGCGAGGACTTGGTTTTGACGCAGTCAGAGTCTGCTCACACTCCGGGTTCGGCCGCGCGGTCCGAGTCCGAATCGCCCGCTGAACGCCGCGCTGACCAGCCGCGTTTCGCCAACACCGAGAACACCGACGTCCTGCCGCGGACCCCGATGCACCGTCGGCAGCCGACCAGCGCCGCCCGCGGCCGCATGCTGATCGCGGCGATGGCCGCCGGCGCCGCCGCGGCCGCCGCCTACACCGCGGTCGGCCCCGCTGAGCAGGTCACGACAAGCCGCACCGTCCTGGCCTCTGAGCTGACCCCGCGCGCCGGCGCTGCTGTCGGAACTCGCGGTGTCCAGCTGGTTGCGGTCAAGCCGGCCGCCAACGCCTCGGTGCACGCCGAGGAGCTGGCCCGCGGCGCCGCCTACGCCGCCGAGCGGGCTCACCGGGAGGCGCTCCTGCAGCGGCCGCTGTACGTCGCACCGACCCACGCGCTGTTCACCTCGGGCTTCGGCTACCGCTGGGGCGCCCTGCACGACGGGGTCGACCTCGCCGGACCGGTGGGCACCCCGATCTACGCGGCGACCGACGGTGTCGTCAAGGAGGCCGGGCCGACCAACTCCGGTTACGGCGCCTGGGTCCTGCTCCAGCACGGCGACGGCACGGTGACCCGGTACGGGCACGTCAACAGCTGGACCGTCCAGGTCGGGCAGCGGGTGTTCGCCGGCGATCAGATCGCCACCATCGGCAACCGCGGCAACTCCACCGGTCCCCATCTGCACTTCTCGGTGCTGCTCGGCGGCGCCAACGCCACCGACCCGGTGTCATGGCTCGCCGCCCGCGGCGTGTCGCTGGGCGGCTGACCAGCGCTCTCTACAGCTTCTGCACCGGCGCGTGGTTGTGCATGAGCTTGACCCGCCCCGCGCTTCCGAAGTCGATCAGCGACATCGCCGACTCCCCCACTCCGGAGACCTCCTCGACACGGCCGAGACCGTACTTGTCATGGCTGACGCGGTCGCCGGGTTCGAGCACGATCAACGGCCCCCGGCGTGAACCGGAGCGCGACGGGCCCGGGCGCGGCGCACCGAACCTCGCGGCGACGGGGGCGCTCGGCGCGGCGGCGGCCTCCGTGCGCCGCCAGTCGATCAGGCCTTCGGGAATCTCACGCAGAAAGCGGGACTCGGGGTTGAGCATCGGCTGTCCCCACGAAGACCGCACCTTGGCCCGGCTGAGGTGGAGCCGCTGACGTGCCCGGGTGATCCCGACGTAGGCCAGCCGGCGTTCTTCGCACAGTTCGGCGGGATCTCCCAACGCCCGCATGTGCGGGAACATGCCGTCCTCCCAGCCGGTGACGAACACCACCGGGAACTCCAGGCCCTTGGCGGTGTGCAGGGTCATCAGCGTGACCAACCCGGCGTCGTCGTCCGGCAGCTCGTCGGAGTCGGCCACCAGAGATACTCGCTCCAGGAAGTCTGCGAGCACCCCCGCCGGGATGGGGTCTACGGCATCATCGGCATCTTCGGCGTTGACGGCGTTGGCCCGGTCAGCGCTGAATTCGTGTGCGACGCTGACCAGTTCGTTCAGATTGTCCAGGCGGGCCAGATCCTGCGGGTCGTTGGAGTTCTCCAACTCGGCCCGATACCCGGTGCGTTCCAGCACCGCTTCGACCAGATCGCCGAGTTCCTCGTCGAGCTGTCCGCGCAACTCTGCCAGCAGCGCCACGAACCCGGCGATCGCCTTCTCCGAGCGGGTGTTGAGCATCGGCACCCGGCCGTCGGCCGCCGCCTCCAGCGCCTCGGCGAAACCGGCCCCGGTGCTCTCCGCGTAAACCGCCACGCACGCCTCGGCACGGTCGCCGATACCGCGGCGCGGGGTGTTGAGGATGCGGCGCAGGCTGACGGTGTCACCGGGATTGGCCAGCACCCGAAGGTAGGCGACGATGTCGCGGATTTCCTTGCGCTCGTAGAAGCGAAGGCCGCCGACCACCTTGTAGGGAATTCCTGCCCTGATGAACACCTCCTCCAGCGCCCGGGAGGAGTTGTTGGTGCGATAGAACACCGCCATGTCGTCGTAGCGGTAGCCGGATCCGTCGACCAGGCTGTCGATCTCGGTCGCGACGAAGCGGGCCTCATCGTGCTCGTTGTCGGCGACGTACCCGATGATCGGCTCACCGTCGCCGGCGTCGGTCCACAGCCGCTTCTCCCGGCGGCCGCTGTTGCAGGCGATCACCGAGTTGGCCGCGGAGAGAATGTTCTGCGTGGAGCGGTAGTTCTGCTCCAGGAGAATGGTGACGGCATCAGGGAAGTCGCGCTCGAAGTCCTCGATATTGCGGATCGTGGCGCCCCGGAAGGCATAGATCGACTGGTCGGCGTCGCCCACCACACACAGTTCGGCCGGCGGGACGGTGTCGGTGTCGGGCGCGCCGACACCCACGAGTTCACGGACCAGGACGTACTGGGCGTGGTTGGTGTCCTGGTACTCGTCGACGAGGACGTGGCGGAAACGGCGACGGTAGTACTGGGCGATCTGGGGATGGGCTTGAAGCACCGCCACGGTCTCGGCGATCAGATCGTCGAAGTCCACCGCGTTGGCGGTGCGAAGCCGTCGCTGATACTCGCGGTACACCTCGGCCACGGTGGCGGCCATCTCATCGGAGTCCGGGCCGAGGGCCGCGACCGCCTGCTCGGGCCCGGTCAGTTCGTTCTTGAGGTTGGAGATCGCGGTGGCCAGCAGCCGCGGCGAGTACCGCTTGACGTCGATGCCCATGTCCCGGCCGATCATCAGCAGCAGCCGCCGGGAATCATCGGCGTCGTAGATGGAGAAGTTGGAGTTCAGCCCGGGAACCAGCGAGGCCTGGTTGCGCAGGATACGGACACAGGTCGAGTGGAATGTCGACACCCACATCGCCCCCGCCCGGGGCCCGATCAACTGGGTGACCCGTTCCCGCATCTCGGCGGCGGCCTTGTTGGTGAAGGTGATGGCCAGTATCTGGCCGGGGCCGACGTCCCGGGCCGCCAGCAGGTGGGCGATCCGCCGGGTCAGCACAGCGGTCTTGCCCGAACCGGCACCCGCCACGATCAGCAGGGGTGCGCCCTCGTGCAGCACGGCTCGGCGCTGCTGCGGGTTCAGGCCGTCCAGCAACCCGGCCGACCCGGCGCCGGTCTCCAGCGCGTCAAGGCTCATAGCGCTCCCAAAACTCATAGCGCTCCCAAACCTACCGCCGGCCGCCGACGCCCCTTTGCGCAGGCGCGCCGCCGAATGGCACACTTTGTTGCGTGCAGACGAGCCGATTTTTCTACGGGTACCCCACCGCGGTGCCCGTGGCGGCCTAGCTGCTCGAACCCACCAAGCCCCGCGGTCCGTCGATCCGGATCCGGGGCTCGTCCCGTTTGTGAGGTCCGGACCGGATGAGACCAGAGAGCCCTCACGAGGAGGACGATATGACAGTGGAAACCGAACCCGACATCGACGCGTTGCGCATCGAGATCGACCGGCTCGACGCCGAGATCCTCGCCGCGGTCAAGCGACGCACCGAGGTGTCCCGGGCGATCGGGAAGGTCAGGATGGCCTCCGGCGGAACCCGGCTGGTGCACAGCCGGGAGATGAAGGTCATCGAGCGCTACAGCACGCTGGGAGCCGACGGCAAGGATCTGGCGATGCTGCTGCTCCGCATGGGAAGAGGCCGACTCGGGCACTGATCCGTACGGCCGGTCCGTGCCGGCCCCACGGCTACGTCGTCAGTCCGATGTACTTGACGTCGAGATATTCCTCGATGCCTTCGAAGCCGCCTTCGCGGCCGAAGCCGGACTCCTTGACCCCGCCGAACGGGGCGGCCGGGTCGGAGATCACGCCCCGGTTGACCCCGACCATGCCGGATTGAATCGACTCGGCGGCCCGAAGCGCCCGATCCAGCGACTGGGTGTAGAGGTAGGCGGCCAGCCCGTACTCGGTGTCGTTGGCGGCGGCGATCCCCTGCTCCTCGGTGTCGAAGCCAACGATCGGTGCCACCGGACCGAACACCTCCTCTTTGAGGATGCGGGCATCGGCCGGGACGCCGGTCAGCACCGTGGCGGGATAGAAGTTGCCCGGGCCGCCGGGGGCCTGACCGCCGAGGGCCACCGTCGCCCCCTTGGCGACGGCGTCGTCGACGAGGTCCTGCACCGTGGCCAACTGTTTGGCGTTGACCAGTGGGCCGAGCTTGACCGTGGGATCGAGTCCGTCACCGAGGGTGACCTCGCCCATGTGCTTGACGAACTTGTCGGTGAACTCCTCCAGCAGCGGGTTGGCGACGTAGATGCGGTTGGCCGCGGTGCAGGCCTCTCCCCCGTTGCGCATCTTGGCCAGCATGGCGCCCTCCACCGCAGCGTCGACGTCGGCG
>Ga0180431_10002591_pt1 | contig 24161 bp, 18 predicted proteins | sample SS_ome_11_FD_132459 | JGI IMG/M metagenome (GOLD analysis project Ga0180431, IMG submission 132459) | Hypersaline lake sediment archaeal communities from the Salton Sea, California, USA - SS_1_MS_1 metaG | ecosystem: Environmental > Aquatic > Non-marine Saline and Alkaline > Hypersaline >...
GATGGCGAAGAAGATGAAGAAGCCGGGGATGATGATCCACCAGTACTGGCCGAGGTTGGAGGGGTTCATCGCCGGCTCAAGCATGTTCCCCCAGCTCGCGTAGGGCTCGGCGATCCCGAGACCGAGGAGCGACAAGGCTGACTCGCCGAGGATGTAGCCGGGGATCGAGAGGGTCGCGGCGACGATGGCGTACGAGAAGGTGTTCGGCAGGACGTGGCGCACGATGATGAGGAACCTGTTCTGGCCCAGGGCCTGGGCCGCCAAGACGTATTCCTGCTCGCGGAAGGACAGCGCCATGCCGCGCACGACGCGGGCGAGGCCCGGCCAGCCGAGAAACGCCAGGATCACGACGATGCCGATGTAGATCTGCACGGTATTGAGACCGCCGAGCGGCAACGCCGCACGCAAGGTGAGCATGAAGTAGAAGGCGGGGAACGCCATGAGGATCTCGACGACGCGCATGAGGATCGTGTCGGTCCACCCGGAGAAGTAGCCGGAGATCCCGCCGACAATCAGGCCCAGCGTGAACGAGACCGCGACGCCGATCAGGCCCACCGTGAGCGAGACCCGGGCGCCGAAGCAGACCCTCGAAAAAAGGTCGCGGCCGTTCCAGTCGCTGCCGAGGAGGAAGACCTTCTCGCCGTCGGTCGCGCCGAAGAGGTGAATGTCGGCCGGGATCACGTCGAGAAAATGGTATTTCTCGCCTCGGGCGAACCAGCGGATGTGGCAACGCTTCGAGGTGTCTTCCGTGACGACCCATCGGCCTTGCACGAGCTCGTTCTTGCGCGCGTAGAAGAACGGGATGAGGTGAAACGTTCCTTCCTCGTCCACGAACCGGAACTTTGTTGGCGGCTGGTAGGGTCGCTCGCGGTCGCTCGTTTTGAAGCCGTAGGGTGCGATGAATTCCGCGAAGAGCGCCATCGCATAGAGCACGACGAGGGTCCAGAAGCCGATGATCGCCAGCTTATGGCGGCGCAGGCGGCGCATGGCGATCTTGAAGGGCGTCCGGACGACGACTTTCTTTTCGCCTTTGTCCGTCGGCGCCTTGGGTTGTTTGTTGCGCGCGTTCATTGCACTTTGATCCTTGGGTCCACCACCACGAGCAGCAGGTCGGCGACAAGGTTGCCGAGCAACAGGAGCGTGGTGCTCATGACCATGCTCGCCATGACGAGGAAGAGGTCTTGCGCCATGACCGCGTCCAGGATGAGCCGGCCCAGCCCGGGGTAGTTCAAGACCGCTTCGGTGAGCGCGACGCCGCTCAAGAGGCCGGAGAGCTGGTAGCCGAAGATGGTCACCATTGGGTTGATGGCGTTGCGGAGCATGTGCTTGAAAATGACCTTGCGCTCGCTCAGCCCCTTGGAGCGGGCGGTGGTGACGTACTGGGCGCGTTTGACCTCGAGCATGTTGCCGCGCATAAGGCGCATCATGCCGGCGATGCGCGCAATGATGAGCACGGAGGCGGGGATGATCATGTGCCAGAGGTAGTCGAGGATTTTGCCGCCCCAGCCGAGCTCATCATAATATGTGCTTGTCAGCCCGCCGGCGGGCAACCAGTCAACGACGGAAGCGAAGTACAAGAGCAGGAAGGCAACGAAGAACGTCGGCAGGGACATCCCGACGAAGGCGAGCACCGAGAAGACCTTGTCGCCGGCCGAGTACTGTCTGATGGCCGAATAGATGCCGATCGGCACGGAGAGGATCCAGATCATCACCAGCGCGAGCAGTGAGAGGCGCAGCGTTGCCAGCACGCGCGTGCTGATGAGCCCGAAGACCGGCTGTCCCGTGAACTGGATGCTGACGCCGAAGTCCTGGTAAGCGACGGCGTTCCAGAACCACCGGCCGTATTGGACGATAAGCGGCTTGTCGAGCCCGAAGTCCTTGGTCATCTGCTGGAGCGTCTCTTCGCTGATCTGCTCGTTGAGCCGGTACGGGGTGGTAATATCTCCGGGCGCGGCCTGGATGACGAGGAATGCCACAAGAGACGCCGCCCATAGCGTGAGCAGCATCAGCAGGAGGCGCTTGACGATGTACCGCCACGGCAGCGGCAAGAGTGTGAAGACCAAGATGCAGAGCGAGAAATAGGGGAAGCCGCTCCCGCGCCCGAGCCAATGCCCAGCCCCAAGCTTTACTTCGACGCCGGTCGAGAGCAGCACGACGCCGTAGACGAGCTTGAGCGCCAGCAGAAGGCGCACGCATGCAAGGCCGGTTGAAAATGAATCTGGCTGCCCGGCAGGGTTGAAAGAGTTGATCAGCCGGCGCAGAAACCTCATTGCATAATCATCAGCTCGGTCTCGAGGTTATGAAACGTGCCCCCGTAGGCGGTGGGCTTCTGGTTGATGAACTTGTTGCGCAACGCCGTCAGGGACCTGGGCGATGTCAGGTAGATGAACGGAAGGTTTTCGGCCACGACGTCTTGCCACTCGAAATAGATCTCGCGGCGGGCCTCCCTATCCAAGGTCCGCACAGCCTGATTCATGAGCGCTTCGATTTCATACTCCCATGGCCGCAAGCCCTCTTGCCACTGAGCGACGCTCGTTTCCCACTCTTCTTTCTGGCTTTCCTTGAGCGCCTTGAGCGGCATTTGGTTCCACATATGCGTGCGCCCGTCGGTATTCCACACGTTGCGGCCGCCGCACGGCTCGATGCCGCCGGTCAATCCGAGGACCATGGCCTGCCAGTCGTAGGTGTACTGCAGTTTGTTGACGAGGTTGTTGAAATCGAGCGGCTGGGACGTCACATCCAGGCCGATCTTCTTGAGGTCCTCGGCGATGATCTGGCACATCTTCTCACGGACCTCGTTGCCGCTGTTGGTGGTGAGTACGAACTTGACGCGGGTGCCTCTCGGCATCTCTCTGAACCCGTCGCCATCGAAGTCTTTGTAGCCGGCACGTTCCAGGATCGTGCAGGCCTTGTCGAGGTCGTAGGGATAGGTCTTGACGTCTGCCTTGTGATAGAAGGGATTGCTCGCGGGCACGGGCGACCAGAGCGGCTCGGCAAAACCGAGATGGACATTGTTGATGATGGTCTTCTTGTCGATCGCATGGGCGACCGCGCGGCGAAATTCAAGGTCCCGGAACCACCGTTGCATTCTCTTGGGTATGCCCCGATCTTCGCCGCTGACCACGCTTTGGTTAAAGACCAGGAAGAAGGTGCCCGAGGTCGTGCCCGCGTCGTAAATCGAGAAGTTCTGCTCTGAGGCGATTGTCTTCATCGAGGCGTAGTCCTCGCCGCGCACGCTATAGCCGTCAACGTCGCCATTCTTGAACTTGAGGAGCGCCGTGTTGATGTTCGGGGTAATGAGCAACTGGCGCCGCGCGATCGGCTGCTCGTTCTCTTTGAAGAGCCCCCGGTTCCAGTAGCCTGTCCACCGCTCCTGCACGAGCCGCTCGCCGTTCTTGTACAGGACGATGCGGAAGGGGCCTGTGCCGACGATGCTCTTGAGGTCCGTCCCGACGTTCCAGTGCGAGGCGTATTCGCCTTTCCGAACAACGTCCTCGAGCAGGTGCTTGGGCACAATAGGGACACCCCCAATGAACCGCTCGAAGGGCGCGTAAGGCGCCGGCGTGATGAAACGCACAGTGTAATCGTCCACTTTCTCGCAGCGCACCTTCTCGCCATCAACGGTCAGAAGGTCGCGCATGCCCACGCCCGGGACGTCGTCGTTGAGTACGATGTCGTTGAAGGAGAAGACGACGTCGTCGGCGGTCATCGGGGTGCCGTCATGGAACGTGACGTCGCGGCGCAGGTAAAAGGTCCAGGTCACCTGGTCCTCGGCGACCTCCCAGCGCTCCGCGAGCCAGGGAATCACCTCGAGCGTCACGCCGTCACTGTTGGTGAGCCCCTCGAAGACCCACGCGTAGGCGTCCGAAGAGGACGTCTCGTTTGCCGTGTGCGGATTGAACGTTTTCGGATCGGATATGGAGTAGTCAATCAGCTCATTCAAATACGGCGCCTTCTTCGCGGCCTGGGCCAATGTGTTGACGGTGAACTCGCGATACTCGACGCCGTTGATCTCCTGTTCACCCACAAGGGCGTTCTCGTCTCCGCGCTTGCCGAAACACGATACCCACCCGCTTGCCAGCACGGCGCAGAGCGCCGCCACAATCAGCCATCTCACCAGAGAAGTTCCCATGATTTGACCTCGCTTTATCGTGTGTTCTTGAGTCGTGGGTCGAGGGTGTCGCGCAGGCCGTCGCCGAGCAGGTTGAACCCAAGCACGGCGACGATGATGGCCGCGCCGGGGAAGATGCAGAGCCACGGCTTTGCGGTGATCACTGTGCGCCCCTCACTGATCATGTTGCCCCAGCTCGGCACCTCGGGCGGAAGCCCCAAGCCAAGGAAGCTGAGCCATGCTTCGGTCAAGATGTTGCCCGCAATCCCGATGCTCGCGGCGATCATGATCGGCGCGAGCGCGTTGGGCAGGATGTGACGGGCGATGATCCGCAGGTTCCCCGCGCCCAGCGCCCGGGCCGCATCGGCGTACTCGGTCGCCTTGACCTCGATGACCTTGCCGCGGACGATCCGCGCGATCCCCGGCCAGCCGATGAGCCCGAGGATCCAAAAGAGGATCACGATCGAGCGCTGCTCGAACACGGCCGCCACGGCGATGACGAACAGCGGCGCCGGGAACGCAAAGACCATGTCGGTGAACCGCATGATCAGGTTGTCCACCCAACCGCCATAGTAGCCGCTGAGCGAGCCAAGCGTCAAGGCGATGGCGACCGAGATGGCCGTGGCCGCCACGCCCACCTGGAGCGAGATGCCCGCGCCATGGAGCACCCGCGCCAACACGTCGCGCCCCTGCTCGTCGGTCCCCATGGGGTGCGTGCGGCTCGGCGCTTTCATCGCGCGGCCGAGGTCGTAGTCCCTGATCGGGTGGAAACGCCAGATGAGCGGGCCGAAGATCGCGACCAGAATGAGGAGCCCAACGAGCACGCTGCCCGCCAACGAGAGCTTGCTGCGCCGATAGCGCCGCCACGCGCGGGCACCGACGGACTGCGAGATTCTGTGCGGTCTTGCGCGCATTTTCTGACGGCCAGCAGGTCAATGTGCTATAAGGGCGCTCGATTATAGGACGTGACAAGATGACCACAAGCGATTTCCCGGTGGGCGACGCAACACCGTCCGGTACGCGCCGCTTCCTCGACGAGCGCACACCGCGATGAATCCATCCGCGACAGACCGACCGGCCAGGACGCCGGCGATCCATCAACTCACATCCGGCTTCAAGGCCGGCGACGCGATCAGCAACGACGTCCTCGAGCTCCAGCGCATTGTGCGCTCGTGGGGCTGCCGGTCGAAGGTCTTTGCGGACCCGGCGTTCACCTCGCCGCTCATGCGGGGCGTCGCCCGCGACTACCGCGAGTTCGAGGCCGAGGACGACGCGGACGCGGTGATGCTTTTTCACTTCTCGATCGGCACGAAGCTCACCGAGTGGTTCAAAAAGCTCCGCGCGCACAAGGTGATCAAGTACCACAACATCACCCCGGCGCGGTTCTTCGCCGCCACCGACGAGCGCACGAGCCGTGCGCTTGAGGCGGGCCGGCGCGAGCTGGCCGATTTTGCGCGTGTGCCCGAGCTGGCGCTCGCGGCGAGCGCCTACAGCGAGAAGGAGCTCGTCGAGGCCGGCTACCGCCGCACGGGCGTGCTGCCGAACGCGATGAATTTCGCGGCCCTCGACGAGCCGCCGGACCCGGAGATGCTCGCCACGCTCGGCGACAACGCGGCGAACGTGCTGTTTGTCGGCCGGGTGACGCCGAATAAGAAATTCGAAGACCTCATCAAGGCGTTCTTCTACTTCCAGAAGACGGCCCGGCTGCGCTCGCGCCTCGTGCTCGCGGGCGCGATGGACCCGGCCGACCGCTACGCGGCCTACCTGCGCGGGCTCGTGCGCGAGCTCGACGTGCGCGACGTGGTGTTCACGGGGCACGTGACGCAGGCCGAGCTCAACGCGTGCTACAAGACGGCACGCCTCTTCTTGTGCATGAGCGAGCACGAGGGATTCTGCATCCCGCTCGTCGAGGCGATGCACTTTGGCGTGCCGATCGTCGCCTACGCGCAGCAAGCCGTGGCCGAAACGCTTGGCGGCACGGGCGTCCTCGCGCGCGAGAAGAAGTTCGAGGCGATCGCCGAGATCATGGCGCTCCTCGTGGACGACAGAGGCTTCCGCGAGCGCATTGTCGCCGGGGAGCGCAAACGTCTCGAGGCGTTCCAGCGCCCGGCGATCGAGCAACGGCTTCGCGAGCACCTCATCCCGACAGTCGTCCCCTCGCTGCCAACGCTCTCTTCGAGGCCCGAATGAACCGAGCGCACACAGGCGGCGCGCCGGCGATCCACCAACTCGTTGCCGGCTTCAGCGCCGGCGACGCGATCAGCAATGACGTCCTCGTGCTTCAGGAGATCTTTCGGTCGTGGGGCTGCCGCTCGGAGGTCTTTGCGGATCCCACGTTCACCGAGGCGGTCATGCGCGGCCGCGCGCGCGATTACCGAGATTTCGAGGCCGAGGACGACGCCGATGCGGTGATGATTTTCCACTTCGCGATCGGCACGAAGCTCGCCGAGTGGTTCACAAAACTCCGGGCGCACAAAGTCATCAAGTATCACAACATCACCCCGGCCCACTTTTACGCCGCCACCGACGAGCGCACGAGCCGCGCGCTCGAACAAGGGCGTCGGGAGCTGCACGCGTTTGCCGCGGTGCCGGAGCTGGCGCTTGCCGACAGCGCGTACAACGAGCGAGAGCTCGTCGAGGCCGGCTATCCCCGCACCGGCATCGTGCCGCTCGCAATCAACTTTGCCGCGCTTGACGCCGCGCCGGATGCCGCGACGCTCGCGACCTACGACGACAATGCGACGAACGTCCTGTTCGTCGGGCGGGTCAGCCCGAACAAGAAGTTCGAGGATCTCATCAAGGCGTTCTTCTACTTCCAGAAAACGTCGCGGCGCCGTTCGCGGCTCATTCTCGTCGGGGCGATGGACCCGCTCGACCGCTACGCGGCCTATCTCCACGGGCTCGTGCGTGAGCTTGACGTGCGCGACGTCGTCTTCATGCGCCGGCTCACGCAGCCGGAATTGAACGCCTGCTACCGGGCCGCCGACCTCTTCCTCTGCATGAGCGAGCACGAGGGGTTTTGCGCGCCGCTCGTCGAGGCGATGCACTTTGGCGTGCCTGTCGTTGCCTATGCGCAGGCGGCGGTGCGCGAGACGCTCGGCGGCGCAGGCGTTCTCGTGCAGGAGAAAGCGTTTGAGCAGATCGCCGAGCTCATGGACCTCGTGTTAAGCGACGCCGCCCTGCGCCGGCGAGTCGTCGCCGCGCAGCGCGAGCGCCTCGCCGCCTTCCAGCGCCCCGTGATCGAGCAGCGCCTGCGCGAGCTCATGGCCGACTGGCTCTAGCCTGCATTTCCCGACGAGATTCAGACTCCCTCGGGCACCGGCAATTTTTTCCTCAAGTCCGTTCTGCCCGCGCCGATGATTTGGGTGAAGAAGAGAGGGGAACGAAAGTTCATTCTCCCAGGGGTGATTCGATCCGGTTCGATGGGAGCCGGAATCGTTGCAGAACAAACGGTTCATTCAGTGAATGGCCGGTCGGAGCGTGGTCGGCTTTCTCGACGCTGGAAGCGTCCATTCAATGAATGAATCGAGCTACGAGGCCGTGGTGATGAGCACGACGCCGACAGAACCGACAACAAACTCGATCGCGCGGGCGCGAAACTACGCTGTGGAGGAGGCGCCGCCCGAACGCGAAGCGAAACGCCCCGAAGTCACCGGTCTCGACCCCAACGCGCTGCGCAAGAGACTGACGCCGTACGAGCTCATCATGCAAAGCGCGGAAAACGAAGATCCCGAAAGCGACGGCGCCGGTTTGGAAATGGCGTTCGCGGGCGGCACGGTGGAGATCTCGGGCGAAGCGATGGCGCAGAGCGCCGCGCCGCTCGATGCGGCCCCGGACGAGATGGAACCGGCGGATCAAGACGAGACGGCAACGGACTCTTCTTCCCTGAACGACAACGTGTATCCCGATCTTGGTGAACGCGTGTTGTAACGTTCATCTTCCCTGTGCGGCGACACCAGCGCCCCGGGCACTCCCGCCCGGGGCGCTGCCCTTTTCGGCGACTTTCATCACCCGGCGTGACGTGCTATGTTCCTTGGAGAGGAACACGCCGGGATGCAGGTTGCCCTTCCATATGGCCGCGGGACGTCCCGCGTCGAGCTGCCGTCGAGCTGCGCCGTCGAGAAACTCGAGCCACCGCCGAGGCCGGCGCTCGAGGACCCCGCCGCGGCGCTCGTCACAGCGCTTAACGAGCCGACGGCCGGCCCGCCGCTGAGGCGGCTCATCCGTCCCGGTATGCGCGTGGCGGTCGCGGTGGCCGACTGGACGCGGGCCTGCACCTATGCCGCGCTACTCTCGCCGCTGCTCGACGAGCTCAACGGCTGCGGCGTCCCCGATGAGGCGATCACGCTCCTTATTGCGTACGGAACCCACGCGCGGCAGCCCGACGAGGCGTCCCAAAAACTTTACGGCGAGGCGGCGTGCCGGCGCGTGGCGATCGTGCACCATGACTGCGACGCCGACGACCTCGTCGAGGTCGGCGCCACGCCCGCGGGCACGCGAGTCGCCTTGAACCCGCGGTACGTCGGGGCCGACGCGGCGATCACGGTCGGGGCGGTCGGCTTTCATTATTTCGCGGGCACGGGCGGCGGGCCGAAGCTCGTCTTCCCGGGGCTTGCCGGCCGGGCGGGGGTGCTCGCGAACCACGCGCGTTACGTCGAGCAGATGCTCGCCGAGCCGCGGCGCCTCAAGGGCGAGCACCACGGCAACGCGTGCGCCGAGGACATCCGGGAGGCCGTCGCGCTTGCGTCGCCGGCGTTCTCGATCCATTGCCTGCTCAACGGACGAGGCGAGCCTTCCGAGATTTTTTCGGGCCGATGGGAGGCCTCGCACGACGAGGCGTGCGAGCGGCTGCGCGAGACGGCCATGATCGAGGTGAAAAAACGCTTCGACGTGGTCATCGCCTCGTGCGGCGGTTTTCCGCGCGACATCACGCTTATCCAGGCGCACAAGTCGCTCGATAACGCGTGCGAACTCGTGCGCGACGGCGGGACGCTTCTCCTTGCGGCCGAGTGCTCGGAAGGTGTTGGCTCGGAGACTTTCCTCTCGTGGTTCGACCTCGACGACGCAGCGTTCCTGGACGAGCTCACGCACCGCTACGAGCTCCACGGCGGCACGGCCTACGCCATGCGCCGCAAGGCGGCCCGCTGCCGCGTCCATCTATTGAGCCGACTGCCGGAGGAGACGGTGCGGCGTATCGGCGCGACGCCAATCGCGGATTTCCAGGCGGCGCTCGACGAGGCGCTGGCCAAGCGCCCCGACGCACAAGTGGCCCTCATCCCGAACGCCGCGGAGACCGTTGCACGCGATTTGTCGACCGGGTAAGTCGCCGAAAGCGGTTGATTTCGCGTCGGCACGTGCTAGGATGCGCTGTTTTCTGCAAGGAGCCGTACCATGAAAGACCGCACAATGAAGCTGACGCTGGGCCTGCCGAAGGGCAGCCTGCAGCAGGCGACGTTCGAGCTGTTCCGCAAGGCGGGCTACAACGTCGGCGTGTCCTCGCGTTCGTACTTCCCGACGATTGACGATCCGGAGCTCTCGGTGATCCTTTTGCGGGCGCAGGAGATCTCGATTTACGTCGAGCAGGGCGTCCTCGACGCGGGGGTGACCGGCAAGGACTGGATCGAGGAAAACGGCTCCAAGGTGCACGAGGTCGCCGAGCTCGTCTACGCCAAGACGGGTTTTGCGCCGGTACGCTGGGTGCTCGCGGTGCCCGAGGACTCGCCGATCCAATCGGTCAAGGACCTTCAGGGCAAGCGCATCGCCACCGAAGCGGTCAACCTCACGAAGAACTTCCTTGCGAAGCAGGGTGTCGAGGCGGCCGTCGAGTTCTCGTGGGGCGCGACCGAGGTCAAGGTCCCGGCACTCGTGGATGCGATCGTCGAGCTCACGGAGACCGGCTCGTCGCTGCGGGCGCACAATCTGCGGATCGTCGAGACGCTCATGACCTCGACGACGCGCTTCATCGTGAATACGCAAGCCTGGGATGACGCGTGGAAGCGGGAAAAGATCGAGAACATCGCGCTCCTGCTCGAGGGCGCGCTACACGCCGAGCAAAAGGTCGGCGTCAAGATGAACCTCCTGCGCGACAAGCTCGACGAGGTCACCGCGCTCATCCCGGCGCTGCGCAATCCGACCATCTCATCGCTCACGCAGGAAGGGTGGGTCGCCATCGAGGTCGTCGTGGACGAGCGCGTGATCCGCGACCTCATCCCGAAGCTCAAGGCCGCCGGCGCCGAGGGGATCATCGAGTACCCGCTCAACAAGGTGATCTACTAGTCGGTGCCGCCGTTTTCTTCCGTGGGTTCCTCCTCGTCGTCGAGGCCACCGATCTGCTCGACGAGCTTGAGCGCTTTTTCATGCTTCGGGTTCATCGCGAGCGCGAGCCTCAGGTAGTGTACCACCTCCGGCTTCTTGTAAGTGCTCGTGGCGGCGAGGTAGGCGACGTCGGCGCCGATCGCTCGGGTCTGCGTCGCGAGCTCGTCGGCGCCGCGCTCCTCGTAGGCTTGACCGAGGCGTTTGTAGAGTTCCGGGTCGTAGAGGTTGAAGTCGAGGGCCCGCTCGAGCACGCGCGTGACGCTTTTCCAGTCCTTTTTCTCTTCGTAGAGACGGCTGAGCTTTGTGAGCGCCGCGTAGGGGCGACGATCTATGCGGGCGACGTGCTCGAGTTCGGCGATCGCCATGTTGGTTTTCCACCGGCCCTCGTAGAGGCGCGCGAGCTTGTAGCCGACGTCCGCCTGCTGCGGGCAGGCGCGCTTGGCGGCGTTGTAGTGCTCGATCGCCTCGTCTGTGCGGCCGGCCTGGGCCGCGATGTCGCCGAGGTAAACGTGGGCGAGGAAGTTGTTCTCGTCGCGGGCGAGCGCCTCGCGGCAGTGGCGAGTCGCCCCGGCCACGTTTCCGGCTCCGAGCTCGAGGAACGCGAGCACCACGTAGGGCTCGGGCATGGCGGCGCCGAGCTCGATCGCCTTTTGGGCGTGCGTGCGCGCTTCGTCGGCCAGGCGTGATGCGTCGGGGCCGGCCGCGTCGGCGAACCGCTGCGCCATCGCCTGCGCGTAGCGGGCGTGGGCCTCGGCGTCGTCGGGCGCATGTTCGAGCCGCGCCTTGAATCGCTCGGCGTCGTCGAGGATGAAGAGCGGCGGCACGCCGAGATCGCGCCCGCGTCCGGTGATGAACCACTTGACGCGTTGCTCGAGCTCCGCCTGTGGGATGCCGCAAGCCTTCTTGATCACCTCGGACGTCGGCTTGCCGTCGCGGTACATCGTGAGCATGGCGACGATCTTCTCGCGGCCGAATTCGGTGTAGAGGAATTCGGTCGTGAGTCTCGCCTGCGCGTAGGCCCACTGACGCTGGTCCATGCTGCGCGCGCGGGTGAACCAACTGCTCAGGTCGTCGAGCGGCACGACCTCGTCGAGCACCGCGGCACGCACCATCATGCGGTCCCATTCGACGGGCAGCGGTGATTTCTCCCAGTAGGTCGCGAGCCCCTCGGTGAACCAGAAGGGGATCTTCATGTCCGTCTGCTGAAGCGTGACGACGTGGACGAACTCGTGGGCAAAGACGTTGCGCCAGTTGAAGCCGCCGCCGCGCGGCGAGTCCATGGCGAAGACCTTGCCGAAGCACGCGCCGACGGTGGCGATAAACGGCACGCCCGAGATGCGTGCGGCGAAGAGGCTGTGTTCGGGAAACACCTCGACGAGTGTCTTGTGCGGCGGCTCGAACTCAAAGTGGGCGCACACATCCGTGTAGGCCTGCTCGCAGAAGTCGGGCAGGTAGTGGGCGAGCACGGGGTCCTTGTCGGCGTGCCACTTCATGACGAAGTGATCGGTTTCGCGGACGGCGTAGCCCGTGCGGATTTCTTTGAGGACGGTGCGGAAGTTGAGCGTGCGGTGGTTGTAGCTGTCGAGCTTGAACGCGGCGGTGAGGGCGGCCTCGGCCTCGTCCTCGCGGCCCTCGCGCATGAGGATGATGCCGAGGCTCGTCCAGGCAGGCGCGTAGCGGTCGTCGAGCGCGATGGCTTTTCTGAGCAGGGCGATCGCCGCCTCGTTCTGGCGGCGGTACTCGCACGCGGCGGCGACGATCTCGTAGCCGCGCGCGTACTTTGGGTTGATCGCGAGGACGCGGCGCATGGTTTCTTCGAGAGCGGCCGCATCGCCAATCTGGTTGTTGTAGGCGGCGAGGTGCGAGAGCGTCTCGAGCGAGTTGGGATTGACGGCGAGCGCCGTATCGAGCGCATTTTTTGCAGCGGCATATTGCTCGTCGAGGATGCGCATGCTCGCCAGCACGTTGAGCGTCTCGACGTGGCGCGGGTTGACCGCGAGCGCGGCCTCGCAGTGCTCCTGGACCCCGCTGAACTGCGACCGGTCGAGCGCCACCTCGGCCAAGCCGACGAGGGCGCCCGTGTGGCGCGGGTTGATGGCGAGGATTTCCGAGAATTCCCTGGCGGCGTCGTTGGGCTGGTGGCGCTCGAGAAAGAGCCGGCCAAGCCACAAGCGGGCCGGGATGTAGGTCGCGTCTTTCTTGGTCGCCTCGACGAAGCAGTGGAGGGCGTCCTTGGGGTTGTCGGTGTAGCGGCAGGCGATCCCGACGTGCGTGAGCATGCGCGCGGTGAGCTCGCGTTCGCTTGTGGCCGATTCGTAGATGTCGTAGAGGCGGTAGAAGGCGCGTTCGGCTTCGCGGCTCTTGCCGCTGTCGGTGAGCGCCCGGCCGACGCCGATCATCGCCTCGAGGTTCATCGGGTCCGCCTTGATCGCGTGGCGGTACTCGCCGGCGGCCTTCGCGTACTGCCCAACGTAGAAGTACACGTCGGCGAGGAGCGCATGTGCCGAAGCCGAGTCGGGCTCGATCCGGAGCGCCTTGAGGGCGGCGGCAATCGCGTCGTCGTATTGACCGACGGCGAAGGCGGCGTGCGTCTCGCCGAGGTACGCCTCGAAATGCCCGCCCTCTTCCTTGGAGAGCGTGCGGAACTCGTCGAGCGCCTCCTCGTATGCGCCTCGCCGGAGTTTCACCTCGGCGAGCAGCAGCCGCGAGGGGAGATGTTCGTAGTCGAGCTCGATGTTCGCCCGGGCGTGCTTCTCGGCCTCGTCGAGCTTGCCCTGCCGGAGGTTCACTTGGCCGAGGCGGAGGCGCGCCTCGAGGTTCGCGCTGTCGGCCTTGAGGAGCTTTTCGTAGAGCCAGGCCGCTTCGTCGAACAGGAGGTGCGTCTCGCACATCGCCGCCATGCGCAGGGCGACCTCGGGGGGCGGCTCGTCGCCGAGGAGCGACTCGATCTCAGCGCGAACCTCTTCGGGCTTCGCTTCTCTCACCAGGGTCAGCTCGAGAATTTTTGTCGGATAGTCGGCGTTGTCCGGGTCCTTTTTCAGGCGCATCCGGTAGACGTCGGCGGCGTCTTTTTCGAATCCCCATTTGGTGCAGATTTCGATGACGACGGCCCACTGCGCCTCGGAGAAGACGTCGGCCTTGATCGCGTCGCGCACGGCCCGGCGGCACTGTTTTTCCTTGCCGGCGACCTGGGCCAGCAGGTTGATGAGCTCGAGGCGCGGCGCGGGGTTTTTGGGGTCGGCCTCGATCGCCTGTTCGTAGAGAGCGGCGGCTTTGGTGTAGTGCCCGGCGTTCTTCTCGGCGGCGGCTTGCTCGAGGAGGGCCGTGACGGACGGGTCGGCGGCCTCTTCGCTGCACACGCCACTCGGCGAGGCGACGAGGGTGAGAACAATGATGAGGGCGGCTTGCAGCGCCTTCATGGTTGCATCACCTGCGGCGTGGTGGCACGAGTCCCGGCTGGGAATTAGTCCGCTTCGACAACCACGGGTTTGGGCGACAGTTTCTTCAGTAGTTCGACGCAGTTTGCCTGCTTGAGGATCCAGGCGAAATCGGCGTTGAAGCGGAGCCATTCCTTGTTGATCCGGTTGCCGTAGCTCCGCAGGAAGGCGCCGAAGAAGTCGAAGCGGAGGTAGCTCTTGGCGATTTCTTTCGGGGAGTAGAACTTGGCGAGGGCGTTCCACGTCTCGAGGTGGAGCTGGAGCGGCGACATGTTCTTCGGCTTGAAGACGACGTGCTGGGCGTCGTAGAGGCTCCAGTCGCGCACGAGGATGCGGCCCTCGCTCTCGAGCTGGTGGTGTGTTTCCGTGTCCGGCAGCGGGCAGAGGATCATGAACTGCACGGTGTCAATGTTCATGCGGCGCGCGAAGCGGCCGGTCTCGCGCATGGTCTGGACCGTGTCGGTGTCGGCGCCGAAGACGAACATGCCGTGGATGCGGATCTTGTGGGCGTGCAGCTTGCGGATGCAGAGCTCGATGTCCTCGAGGCTCTGCTGCTTGTTGTAGAGCTTGAGGGTCTCGGGGTTGATGGACTCGAGGCCGACATAGACGAACTTGCAGTTCGAGCGCCGCATGAGATCGAGCATCTCGTCGTCCTTGGCGACCTCGACGCGGACCTGGGCCGACCAGCGCGGGGTGACTTTTTTGGCGATCATGAGCCGCATGAGTTCTTTGGCCCGCCTGCGATTGGCGATGAAGTTGTCGTCAACGAAGAAGGTGAAGAACCATTTTTTGAGGGCCATCGCCCGCTCGAGCTCGTCAACGATCTTGTCCGGGCTGCGGAAGCGGTAGCGGCGACCGAACATCTTGGTGACCGAGCAGAAGGCGCAGTTGTACGGGCAGCCGCGCGAGGTCATGACGGGCAAGATGCGCATCCGTCTCCACCCCTCGATGAGGCTGAGGTCGGGGATCGGGAGCGTGTCGAGGTCCACGGTGTGCTCGGGCAGGGGGTTGTTTATGCAGCCGAGATCGGTCCGGTACGAGAGGCCCTTGATGTCGCCGAGCGCCTCGCGCGCCTCGAACTTTTTAAGGAACTCGAAGAAGGTGTCGTCCGCTTCGCCGCGCAGGACCCAGTCGGCGTGTTCGAGCGCTTCCTCGGGCTTGGCCGACGGGTGCGGGCCGCCCATGATCACGGGCAGGCCGCGCTGGCGGAACTTGTCGGCGTAAGCGTACGCCCGGGGCGCGGTCGAGGAAATGGACGAGATGCAAACGAGATCCGAGTCATAGGCCGCCCGGAAGTCCACCTTGCCGACGTCCTCGATGTAGACGCGAACCGTGTGGCCGAGCTCGCGTGCCTGGGTTGCCATGGTCGGCAGGCCCATCCGAGGCATCCTGAAGCGGGTATAGACGTGAATGCCGGGGGCCCGAGGTTCGATGAACGTGATCTTGAGCATTCTACCTCCGATTGAACTCTTTGCCTCACTAGGCAGCGAAAAAAGAAGTATATCGCGGGCTATCCTTCTAATGCAAGTGAAATGTTTGCCGAAGCATGGGCTTTCCTCGTCGGTTGAAATCGCGCCGGATGTGTGGTTGACTCCGAGACGTGTCGAAGCACGTGTGGAGGCAGGCATGGCCGGAAACGTTCATAAGGCACGACTGAGGCGGCTCTTTCGGCGGCTCGACGGCGTGGCGGACGCCGTGCTCGTCCAGGGCGACGCGGCGCTGCTCCGGTGGCTCACGGGCGCCGGCGAGGGGATGGCGGTCGCGACGAGGCGGGGCGTCACGATGCTGGCGCATCCGATGTTCGCCGAGGCATGCTCGGAGACCGTCTGGCCCGTCGTGGTTTTCGCCGACAAGGGCGCGGCGCCCAGGGCGATTCGCGAGGCGCTCGGCGGGGCCCGAACGGTCGGCATGCGGTTCCAGGCGGTCACGCACGAGCTGTTCCTGCAGGCGAAAAAAGCGCTGCGTGGCCGGAAGCTGGTGGACGTGAGCGAGGTGGTGACGCAAGTTGCGCGGAAGCGGGACGAGGCGGAGATCGCCGACCAGCGTCGGGCCTGCCGGATCGCGGCCCGCGCGGCCCGAGCGGTGCCCTCGATGTGCGCCGAGGGCATGGCGGAGATTGATCTGATGGCGGAGATCTCGTTCCACATGGCGGGGGACGGCGCGCTCGGCGGCGGCATGGCGGCCTTCGGCCCGCACACGTCGCATCCGCACGTGGTGACCGGCCGCCGAAAGCTCAAGCAAGGCGACCTGGTGATGGTGGATTTCGGGGCGAAGGTTAACGGCGTCGGCTCCGACATCACGCGCACGTTCGTCTTCGGCAAGGCGTCGCCCGAGCAGCGGGCGCTCTACAATGAGGTTTTTGGGGCGATGCAGCTCAGCTTCGAGCTTGTTCGGAAAAAGAAGGACGTGTTGGCGATCAACAAGGCGGTGTCGAAGCTCTTCGAGCGTGACGGCTACGGGCCGTTCATCCATTCGGTCGGCCACGGCCTGGGCCTGATGGGCGGCGCGTTTCACAACACGCCGGGCGCACTGAATACGATCGAGCCGGGGCTCTACGTGCCGGGGTTCGGCGGGGTGCGTATCGAGGACGACATCCTGATCACCGCCCCGGGCGAGTTCGAGTTGCTTACGGGGGCGGCCCCGAAGTCGAGGCTCATCGAGATCTGAAGTTCTCGGTGGTATTGGCGTGAACAAAGGGGGCCGGCCAGCGTATAATGGTCAGGTAGGGTAGGAGTGGCAAGTGAGGGCAGATGCAATGAAGTTGAGATTCCCGTGGATGCTCTTTGGGGTGGTCGCCGTCGCGTGCTTGGTGTTCGTGGTCGGCTGCAATACCGATGAAACGGACAACCCGACCCGGGACGAGCCGCCGGCGGTGGACGTGTCCGGCTCGTGGACGGGTGAGTTCGAGACGGCCAGTACTTCGGGGGATTTCGATTTCACGATGACGATGGACGCCGACGGCGAGGTCGAGGGGATCAACCCGCGGCTGGGCCGGTTTACGGGGGACGTTACCGGCTACCGCTTCACGATTGACTCGACCGACCTCTTTGCCACGATCTCGCGTAACGGCCGCACGATGAGCGGCACCTACACCGACAGCCAGAGCGGCGGTCCCGCCGTCTTTACCTGCACGAAGGACTGAACCCTAGAACTCGAAGGGGAGTTCGGGTTTGGCGCCGGTCTTTTTCGCTTCGCGCGCGAGGCCATAGGCTTCTTTGTACTGCCCCGCCACGATTTCCCACGCGACGACCTCGTCGAGGTAGTGCTTGAGGTTCTCGCCGAGCACCATGCGGAGGCGCTCGTCGCACGCGAGCCGAATGACCTGCTCCTTGAGTAGCTGTTTGGTGGTGAAGAGGAGCCCGCCCTTGGACTCGATGGCCTGAGCGGTCAGGCCCTCGAGCGGCGCGGTGGTGACAAAGGGCTTGTTGAGCGCGACAATGCGCGCGAGGGTGCCCGACTGGGTTTCGTCTATGGTCGGGAGCACGACGAAGTTACAGACCGCCATCATCTTGTAGTAGATGTCGCCGCGCGGGATGAACTCGTAGTAGTGGGCGAGCCCTTTCTGCTCGAGGGCGAGCGCTTCGGCCTTCCAGTTTTCGTAGTCGGCCTTGTGATGGGGGTCGCGCATCGCGCCGGCGGCGAGGAGGTCCCACTCCTGGCCGGTGCGGCCGAGGACCTCGTCGTGGATTTCCTCCCACATCGAGAGCAAGATGTCCCATCGCTTGTTCGACTGGATCCAGCCGACCATGCCGACGATGTTCTCGGAGAGGGTGGGCACGTTGTCCAGGCCGAGCTCTTCGCGCAGTTGTGGAATTTCGTGGAGGCCCCAGCGTTTGTCGCTTCGCGAGCCGTGGGGGACGACCATGATGTTGGTCGGCATGCGCCAGTCGCGCCCGTGGAAGGTCCACTCGAGACGCCACTTCTGGTAGTGGCACTTGAACAGCACGACGTCGGCGCGCTGGCAGAGCTTGTAGATAAAATTGGCCTCGAAGTCGTCGAGCCGGCCGTGGACGGTGTGGGGTTCGACGATGATGGGGTGTTCGCTCAACGCCTCGAGCATGTTGAGGAAGCCCTCGTTGCCGTCGCCGACGCCGCGCTCGTCGCGGTACTCGTACAGGCCGTACTCGTGCTCGATGTGGATGGCGTAGGGCTTGAGCCGGTTGATCTCTTTGACGACGGGCGCCCACCAATCGGGCCGGTTGATCTCCATGATGGGGATGACGCCGTCGCCGTCGCCGTCGGTGTGGCTGATGACGAGGACCTCGCGGCCCGGGTTGGCTTTCTCGATGAACTCGCGTGCCTCCTCGCAGAAGGTGGCGATGCCGCACAAGCGAGGCGGGTAGCTTGAGATCATGACGATCGGTTTTTTCCTGGAGGCATTGCCTCGCGGCGTCGCAGCCCGTGGCATTGATGGCTCTCCTATGCTGAGATTTTTTCGGATCGCTGCACGCTCAGTGTAGCCAGAGAAAGGAGTGCCAACAAGAAAACAATGACGGACTCCGCGCCCCGGTTCCGGCTGGGCCCGTGGGGGTCGAGGCCGTCGGCGACGGCGCCGGTCCAGGTGTCGTAGAGGATGGCGTTCAGCCGGTTCTGTCCAAAGAACCAGTTGAAGCTGCGGCGGGCAAAGGCGAGGTATCGTGCCTCGCCGGTGATCTCGTAGGCGGCGGTGCAGGCGGTGGCGAGGTAGCCGGCCTCGATCGGCTGCTGGCTGAAGATGGCTCGGGCGCCGTCCTTGACCCACCAGCCTTCGTTCCCGACGAAGTCGAAGAACCGGCCGTTCCATTGGCACCGGATGAGGAAGTCGAGGCTTTCGAGGCCGCAGGCGCGCAGCGCCTCGTCGCCCGTGATGCCGGCGGCGATGAGAAGCGCCTCGGGCAGCTTGGCGTTGCCGTAGGCGATGATGTCCTCGAACCAGTGCCAGCCGTCGTCGCGGTTGATGGTGTAAAGCTCGGCGAGACTGGTCGCCAATTGCTCGAGGTGGTGCCGGAGCACGTGGGCGTTTTCGAAACGCTTGAGAATGGCGGCGAGCCCGCAGATGGCGTAGGCCTTGGCCCGCGGCGAGCTGAGGCCGCTCAGGTGCGGCGCGGCCCGCTCGAGGATATGCGCGACCTGCGCCCGGATCTGCTCGTCATTCGTGCGGCGCAGCATCTCGCCGAGCCCCCAGACGACGCGGCCGAAGGTGTCCTCGCTGCCGCGCTCATCGAGGAAGCGGCCGCCGGTGTCCATGAAGTTGTGGAAGTAGCCGTCCGGCGTCTGGGCCTGCTCGATGAAGGTAAGGTACTTGGCGACGAGCTCGACGTGTGCCGGGTTCCACCCAGCCTGCGGCAGGCCGTTGGTGTCGTGGTCCTGGGCGCGGGCAAGCACGACGAGCGCACGCCCGACGTCGTCGGCGCTGTAGCCGTGGAGCAAATTCGGGATGTTGCCGTGCGTATGCTGGGCCAGGCCGTTCTCGTCGGTGAGCGCGAGAAGGTGGTCCAGGTTGACCTTTGGCAGCGCCGAGGGACTGACGCGGGCCTCTCGGGCGACTCGTGCAATCATGAGTGCACGCTGTTCCTTTAGGACCTTTTTGAATTCTTGGGCGTAGCGGCGACCGACCTCCTTCCAGATCATCCGGCGTCCGAAGGTGTAGGTTTTCTGCTGGAGCTCGAGTCGCAGCGCTTCGTCGCCGAGGAGGCGTCCGATTGCGTGGGTGAGGCCCTGGGTGTCGTCGGAGCCGACGATCACGCCGCGGCCGTTGTCGAGGAGATCTTCGGCATACCAGTAGGGCGTCGAGATGATCGCCTTCCCCGAGGCCACGGCGTAGGCGAGCGTGCCGCTGACGATCTGCTCGCGATTGAGGTACGGCGTCAGGTAGATGTCGGCCGCGGCAAGGAACCGGAGCAGCTCCCGGAGCTCGACGAAGCGGTTGTGGAAGATGACGTTCCGCTCGAGGCCGAGGTCGCGCACCTTCTGCTCGAGGTACATGCGATAGCCCTCGCCGTGCTGCCGGCGCACCTCGGGATGCGTGGCGCCGAGCACGATGTAGGCGAGGTCGGGGAAACGCTCGACGACCGGCGGGAGCGCCTCGAGCGCGTTCTCGATGCCCTTGTTCGGGCTGAGCAGGCCGAAGGTGAGAATGACCGGCCGCCCCGCGACGCCAAAGGGCTCTTTGCACGAGTCCGGGTCGGTCAACGGTACGTCCGGCGTGCCGTGATGGATGAGGACCATCTGGGAGGCGGGCACGTCGTAGATGTCGCGGAGGAACCGCAACGCTCGTTTGCTCATGACGACGAGTCGGTCTGAGCGGCGAATGAGGTCGAGCATCGAGCGACGATACGCGGGCGTGGGCCGCTCGAGCACGGTGTGGAGCGTGGTGACAATGGGCTTGCGGATTTCCTCGAGGAGAATGCCGAGATGGCTGCCGGCGTCGCCGCCGAAGATGCCGAACTCGTGCTGGAGGCAGACGAGGTCGGCGTCGGAACGGTTGATGAAGTGCGCGGCGCGCTCGTAGTCGCCGATGCGGTTCTGCTGAATCTCGAAGGTGACGGCGTCGGGATAATTGTAGCCCTCCTCCGTGTTGTTCATGGCGACGACGCCCAAATGCGCCGGCGAAAGCTCGCCGGCGACGGCGTGATAGAGGTCGGTGGTGAACGTGGCGATCCCACACGTGCGCGGGAGAAAGTTGCCGACGAAAATCGCACGTGTGGTGCCTTTCTTGGAAGAGGGAATTCCGGCCATAGCCTGCTCCACGTGGTCCAAAGTGCTTCCGGTGCGGCGACCTTTCCTCATGCGCGGCAGCACGTTCAGGTCGCTGGGCGTTCACCAGCTCAACGGCTTACAACGCAGCCCGAAAAACAAAAGTCTCAGGATTCGTTCATGGCCCAAGCCGAGCATGTAACGTGCCGACGCGCCCTTCGTCCCGAGGCGGGTGGTAGGAGCCTCTGCTGATGATCTTGTCGGGACCTGTCAACGCGCTGCAAGTATGATCACATACTCAACCCGCTGCACAACTGACGATAAGGGGATTCGTTCGGCAATGTCAAGAGAAAAAAGAGATTTTTAAGAATAATGCGTGAGTGTTGGTAACTATATACAAAGAGCTCTGGAGTGCATAGCTGAGTTGCGACCGGGCTGTGACAAGTCATTCCGTTTTCGGCTGCGAGACGAGTGTGTCGAGGTTGCCGCGGAGCGCGGTGGTTGCGCAGGCGCGCGGTCTGGAATACGATAGGCCCGGTCGGAGTTTTTAGGGAGACGCGGATGATTTCGTTGGCGCAGTACTTGAGCCCTGAGCGGGTGGTCGAGCTGTCGAGTCGTGACAAGGCGGGCGCCATTCGCGAGCTGGTCGAGGTGGCGGTGCGTTTCGGCGACGGGTTCGATGCGGCTCATGTGGCGGACTTGGTCTTCGAGCGTGAGGCGGTGATGACGACGCGGATCGGCGACTCGATCGGTCTGCCGCACGCGCGCCTGCCGATGAAGGCGCCGGCGATCATCGCGGTGGGCCGCAGCGCGGTCGGCATTAACTACGGCGATGAGAACCCGGTCCCCGTGCGGCTGCTCGTGCTCCTCCTCGTTGACGAGAAAGAAGGCGAGCTGGCGCTGACGATTCTGGCGGCGCTCGGCCGGCGGCTGCGCGACGAGAAACTTACTGCGCGGCTCCTTGAGGCGTCGAGCCCGTCGGCGTTTGTCGAGCTGCTCGACGTCGGACTGCCGAGAGAGGAAGCGCCGCCGTCACGGCCCGCGCTCGAGATGACGGACCTGATCCTGCGGCACGCGTTGGAGGCGGCGCGCGAGGCCGAGGCGAATGCCGCCATCGTGTGCGTGGACGCTGAGACGAACCTCGATGCCGTGCTCGATGCGGGCTGGCCGATCCCGGTGATTGTCGCCTGCCAGGACTGCGTGCCGAGCGAGCGGGAGGCGCACCCGACGGCCACGATGATCCGGCTGCCGGCGCCGGGCCGCAACCGGACCGATTCGGTCCGGCTCGGGCTGCTCATGTGCGTGGCGCGTCGTCTCGTCGGGCGGAACGACATCGTCGTGAGCCTCTCGGGGCCGCCGCATTCGGGGTTCCTCGATACGTTGCTTGTGACGCGGGTGGGCCAGGAGCTCGGCGCGCTGAGCGAGACGTGGGTCTCGGACATCGGCGGCGACATTCAGCCCGTCGTGCTCGAGCGGCTGGTCGAGCTGGCGAGCTCGCTCGCGCGCGAGGGGCGCGAGGGGCGGCCCGTCGGCACGATGTTCGTCGTGGGCGATCACGCGCGGGTGGTCGAGCAGTCGCACCAGCTCATCATTAATCCGTTTCGGGGCTACGCCGAGGAGGACCTGAACGTGCTCGACCCGCGGCTCGAGGAGACGATCAAGGAGCTTTCCGCGGTGGACGGGGCGTTTATCGTCCGAGGCGACGGGGTGCTCCTGTCGGCGGGCACGTACCTCCGGCCGGTCAATCCGGGCGATCCGCTGCCGTCGGGGTTCGGCGCCAGGCATAACGCGGCGGCCGGCATCAGCGCCTCGACCGGCGCGCTGGCGATCGTCGTCTCGGAGTCGGCCGGTGTCGTGACGATTTTCCACGACGGCCGCGCGCTCATTTCGCTTGAAAAACCCGCCGCGGGCTGAGCCTCGGCGCTCGTGTGAGCATGTTGTGATAATACGAGAGGGAACGCTATGAAGATCGTGATGGAAAAAGTGCCCCCCGAAAAACTCGCCAAGTACCTCGAGAACACGTCGCTGCGGATCTTCGGGGTCACGCCGATCTCGGAGGGCTACCGCCCCGACCAGGAAGAGAAGATGCAGACGCTCTACAACGTCGAGATCCTCGTGCTCGGTGAGCTGCGGGACAAGTTCTCAGCGTTGCTCGAAAGCGGATCGAGCAAGTAATCACCGTCCTGGTTTTGCGAGCGCCGTTGCGCGCCCAGCCCGTGGGAAATCCGGGCTAAGCCCCGCCAGGGGCGATTGAGAACGCATGCGGTCCAAGCTCAATCGCCCCTGACGGGGCTCTGCATGTTTTTCATTTTCTTCCCACGGGCTTGCCCTGCGCCGCTGAAGCTACGCAGGGCGTGCGCCCGTGGCTACTCCCAATTGCCGCGGAGCGGCTCGTCGGGAGGAACCACGCGTGCATGGGCTGTGGGCAATGCGGGGGAGTGGCCTGCTTTCGCTTTCGGCCCGCCAGGGGAACTCTTTGGCGTGGCTGACGTTTAGAATGTCGAGGAGTGAGGCCATCGAAGCGGGGGGCGAGAGATCCTCGCCCAGGGAGTAGGCAAAATGACGAGCCTGAAGCTTTCTCGCAAGACGCTGACGGGCGCGGTCGCCAAGGCGGTGCCCGATTTCGAGTCGTTGCTGCGGCGCGAGCGGCAGTTCAATCTTCTCCGCACGATCAGTGAGATGCCCAGGGCCAAGAAGATGCCGTGGGTGACGGTCTGCCGCATCGCCGGGCTGACCGAGATCGAGATCAGCCTCCTGAACGATCAGCTCAGGGAGGCGACACAAGGGCCCCGGCAGGTCGCCTAGCTCGACGGGAAGAAGTCGTTCGCGTAACGCTCGCGCAGGACGTGCTTGAGCACCTTCTGTGTGGCGGCCTCGGGCATTTCGCCTCTGGCGAGGCAGTGGATCTTGCGCGGGGCCTTGTAAGGGGCGATCCGCTCGCGGCACCAAGCCAGAAGCCTCTCCTCGGCGAGTTGCAACCCGTCGAGCAGCTCGACGATCCCGATGGGGACCTCCCCCTTCTCGCGGTGCGGCACGCCCACGACGACGACGCGCGCGATGCCCGGGTGCTCGGCGATGGCGTCCTCGATTTCCCGCGGAAAGATCGAGTAGCCGCCGCATTTGATGACTTCCTTTTTCCGGCCGACGAGCTGCACGAGACCGGCGGGCATCCGGCGCGCCATGTCGCCGGTGCGGAGCCAGCCGTCGTGCGTGAGCGCCGCGCGCGTCGCTGCCTCGTCCTTCCAGTAGCCGTTGGTGACGCCGGGCCCCTTGATGAGGCACTCGCCGACGCGGCCCCAGCGCACGGCGTGGTCCTCATTGTCGACGATGCGCACGCGATACGGCGGCACGGGCAGGCACAGGTTGCCGCGCCCGGGCAGGAACGGCGCGTCGACGCTGAACATCGCCGCCCCGCCGAGCTCGACCATCCCGTAGGCGTTCATGAACAGCGGCCGGGCCGTCCGGCAGCCGAAGAGGCGGAAGAGCGCGCCGTAGTCGCGCAGCCGGAGGCGGGATTCGGGCGCGAGGTGGTCGCTGGCGGAGATCCAGATGCGGATGCTCGCGAGCTTTTCGCGCGGCGGCTTGGCGTCGAGGAGCTTGGTGAACATCGTCGGGACGCCGAC
>Ga0180431_10002592_pt1 | contig 24156 bp, 18 predicted proteins | sample SS_ome_11_FD_132459 | JGI IMG/M metagenome (GOLD analysis project Ga0180431, IMG submission 132459) | Hypersaline lake sediment archaeal communities from the Salton Sea, California, USA - SS_1_MS_1 metaG | ecosystem: Environmental > Aquatic > Non-marine Saline and Alkaline > Hypersaline >...
AATCAGGTGACGTTGGCAGTTTCCGGCACATTGCTGGCCGGACTTGCGTTGTTCGGAGTCGGAGGGTTCGTGGCCCAGGTTCTGGCGGCGTGCGCAATCGTCACAAGCCACTTCCTCGACTGTGTGGATGGGGAACTGGCCAGAAAAACCGAGCAGACGAGCAAAAAAGGTGAATACCTTGATGCACTCGGCGGATACGTGCGAGGAGGCCTGTTGTTGCCTGCCATCGGCTTGGGTCTCACTCTGGTTCCGGACACAGGGCACACGCTCTTGAAGACCGTGCTGCCCATCCCCTTTGGAGCGTATGTGGCCATCGGTCTGTGGGGCGGATGCGCTACGTCGCTCGTCCGGGTGATCAACCTGCGATACTCGTTGCTGCTGGGTAGATCCTTGCGCAGTGTCAAGCAAGGATTCTTGCGGATCGCTTCTGTGCCTCACGGGTTGGTAAACCCGCTGTTACTTGTTGCAGCCGTGACGCAAGTCCTGAGCTTTCTGCTGATTGCCTATTCGTTGTTTCATACGCTCGAACTACTCTACGGCTTCTATAGATCCGTCAGGGCTTGAACGGCTTGCCTAATTCAGTTTGGACAATTGCGGGACCCCTCAGATCTCCTTTCTGCACGGAGCAAATCAGTCTTTCTCTATCGTGAAATTGTCAGTGACTTCCCATTCGCCCGTTCTTGTGTCCAGCGACTTTGCCACGAATACGACGCTCTGCTCATATACTGTCATGTGGCAATAGTGGTGGCGCGACGATGAATCAAGGAGTTTAGCACCACCCCCGCCGGTGACAATGTACCGGATACCCCTCTCCAAGTGGTTCTCATACGTGTGTGCATGACCACAAAACACGATGTCCGGTTTGCGATACCCACCCTCCTCGCCATACAGACGACCCTCAAAAATGCTTGCAAGAAACTGCTCTGCCGAGCGCTTGCGCGTGGTTGCCGAATACGGTGGATGGTGGAACGCAACAAACAAGAATCGTGGCGACGCGTCCTGCAGCGTTTTCAGCAACCATGTGTGTTGCGGGCTTCCCTCGCCGTACTCGCTATTTGTATCTAAGACCACGAACAAGCTATTTCCATACCTAAAAGAATACCACCGCCTGTTTCCAAGGTGGGGGAATCGCGCGAAATAGTGTTCCAGTTGATCTTCAGGGTCGGGAGGGAAACTGGTAACGGCTTCTGAGCCAGGTTCGGTCCTAACGCAGTACTCGTGGTTGCCAAGGGCTGGATAGAAAGGAATTCCACTGCTCATTATGTCGCCGTGAAAGAAATCGAATATCTTCCACTGGTGCTCTTCGCCGCTGTACACAAGATCACCAACATGAACGAAGAACGATGGTCGCTCCTCGAGAATCTGCCGCAGCAAGATGTCCTTGGCGTCGGAAGAAACCTCTCGGCTGTCGCCGTAGACAACGAAGGAGAAGGGGTACGATACGTCGATCTGAGCTAGGATCTGTGAGGAGTCCTGCATTGGCGCGGGATAAAAGAACACATCTTCTATTGCCTCCGCAAGCCGATCAGCCAGCGGCGGAAGGGGGGACAACACATTTCTCAGAGATCTCCAGACTGGAATTCTACCCGGGAAGCCGTACCTGTGGGCTATGCCGCCACCGACAAACGCCACGATTGCCACCACAGACACGACCAAGAGAAATTGCCGTTTGTTGTTCATCTCTTTCTCGCCCCTCTCAAGGATACTACCCTTCAAGACTGCAATGGTCAAAGGCGACAAACCCATCCAGCCATACGAAGCGGCCGAGGGAATTGCAGAGTACTTCTGAGTCACTCAATGGTTCCTGCGAAGGTTCGCCAGCAGGGGCGTCCCACATGCATTCGGAAGAGCGGAGCTGTCGAAGTCGCGTTCGTCACACGGCCTTCCAGAATCAAGTGCCGAATCTGTCTGTTTTCTTGCCCTCGCTGCACCATGCCCTCCAGTATGACGGGCTTCCGTCGCAAGCAGCGAACAAGGGATCCTCACGTTGACAGAAGGGGTGGGCCTTTGTATCATCTTACATCTGCCCAAGAGCAGGAGGTGGACTTAGTCCGTGGAACAAGAGACAAGACGATTACCAAAGCGTGTTGGAGATGCTATTCACGCAATAGGCAGAAGGAAGCGAGCTACAGCACGCGTGTACCTTTCGGAAGGCGAAGGGGCGGTCCTGATCAACGGTCGTCCGGCGGAAGAGTACTTCGCCGCCAACCTGGATGCCCCTGAACACCTGGAAAAGACGCTCAAACAGCCGTTCTACGCAACTGGGACCGTAGGGAAGTTCGATGTGAAGGCCAGGGTATCCGGTGGGGGGTACACCGGACAGTTGGAGGCCGTACGCCTCGGAATCGCACGCGCTCTGCTAGGGGTTACCGCAGAGTACAAACAGCCGTTGCGGCAGAATGGTCTGCTGACCCGCGATGCCCGAGAGGTGGAACGAAAGAAGTACGGCCAGCGCAAGGCTCGCAAGTCTGAGCAGTATTCCAAGCGATAATGGGGGTCCGGTGAAGAAAGAAATCCACCCGGAGATGAAGCGGGCGACAGTTCGGTGCGGGTGTGGTGCGGAGTTTGAGACCCTTTCCACCGTTGAAGACCTGCACGTTGATATCTGTTCCAAATGCCATCCGTTCTTCACGGGCGAGGAGCGGTTCGTCGACACCGAGGGGCGCGTGGAACGCTTCCAGCGCCGATATGGGAAGAAAGGAAAAGGAACATAGACGATGCCGCCGGTCGGCGGACAGGCGGTGATTGAGGGTGTCATGATGCAAAATGGCGACCGTATTGCGGTCGCCGTTCGTCGTGAATCCGATGGAAAGATCATCGTGCGCAATCTTCCCGCCCGTTTCCGCTTCAAACGTCTCGGCAAAATTCCGTTTATCCGAGGTCTTTTTCGCCTGTTCGATATGCTCTCGCTGGGAATCCGAGCACTGAACCTCTCCGCCCGTGTTGCGTTCCCGGAGGAGGAGCAGTTGGGAAAGGGCGGAACGACGTTTACTTTTGTGCTCGCTCTCCTCATCGCTGTTGGCGGTTTTGTTGTCCTTCCCCTCTATCTCACAAACACCATGGGCTGGCTCCGGATGGGTAACTCCGTCCTGTTCAATCTGGTAGAGGGCCTCATCCGGATTACCTTCTTCTTCATCTACCTCGTCGTCATCTCTCGAATGAAGGAGATCCGGCGGATCTTCCAGTACCACGGCGCCGAGCACAAGAGCGTCTACGCCTACGAAGCCGGTGAGGAACTCACCGTGAAAAACGTGCAGAGGCACATCACCCTCCACCCACGCTGCGGAACGGCTTTCTTGATGATCGTACTTGTCATCGGCATCCTTGTCTTCTCGGTCGCCGGCAATCCGGCGCTGTGGCTCAAGATCCTCTCACGCCTTCTGCTGTTGCCCGTGGTGGCGGGGGTCTCCTACGAGGCATTGCGCTTCAGCGGAGGGAACACCGACCGTCTTTGGGTACGAATCCTGACAAAGCCCGGGTTGTGGCTACAGCACCTGACTACTGCCGAACCCACTGACGACATGGTCGAGGTAGCCATAGCTTCATTAAGACGGGTTACCGACTCCCCTCCCGCATCTTTGTCACCCGGAGTGCAGTGACCGTCGCGGTTACGACACTCGCCAGTCGAATTCAGGCTTGGGTGTTCAGCGCGAGAACTCTGCGGGCCCGAAGAGGCTCCCCCTTCGATACATCTGGTTAGAAGTACCGAACGGAGGTGCACGTGGCGGGATGCCTCCAACGATTCCGGTGTCTCGAAGGCATCCCCCCTCCTCAGATCTATCGGAGAATGAATACTTTCCCCTTGTCGTGGTAGGTGTCTATTCCATCCGTGGCCGTCGCGACGTAGATGTACGATCCGTTGGCAAGATCGACCCCCGCTTGATTCACTGCGTTCCAGGGAATCTCCCTCGCGTTGTTCAGATCCTGACTCCACACCCGATGGCCGGACAGATCGTACACGACAACCGAAAAGCTCGCCGGAGTCCCAACACCGTCGAAAGCGAAGACGCTCTCCGCAGAGATTGGGTTCGGTTTCACGAGAAATCCCCGAAACTCAAGTTTGGAGACGGTGATTGAGACGGTGTCCGAAGAGGAGTCTGTTGGATCGTTCGGGTCGGTATAGATTGCAGTGATCGAATCACCGGCACTGGCCCCCAACTCAGCGAGACTGATCGTTTCGGTGATGAACGTGTCATCCTCTGCATCTGCAAGTGCTGCTAGGTCAAACGCCGTCCCTGCAATCTCCACTGCGCCCGGTAACTCCGTTTCACCGGCGTTGGATGAATCAATGACCATGACGTACACGTCATCGGCGTTGCTGTACGATGCAACCTCGCTTCCCTCTGCATCGACAAACATCGTCGTCGAGGCCTGCCCCATGAATACGCCGCCGACCGCTACTTTGATCGTAATCCATGCTGTGTCGGAATGGTTTGAAGGATCCTGATACATCGCAATGATCGTGTCTCCAGGCAATACCCCCAGTGTTGGCACATTGGCATATTGACTCACAAGGTCAATGCAGGTCGCACTGACAAAATCTCCCGAGTCGATTTCCGTTTCCAGCAGATCCACTTCGGTCCACAAGCCGTTTCTTGGATTGAGTACGTAGAGTTTCGGGTTGGAGTAGTCCGACGGTGCAGGGCCCAGCGCTGCTGCGTCAAACATGTTGTCATATCCCAACAAGTCATTCACCGGGTGTGTCAACGGCGCAGCGGCCGCCGGATAGCTTCCCGGTGCTGCGTTTACCGGAGCAAATGGGATATTCTGGCCTCGGTCGGCAAACCCTGTCAGGCTGTCCCAGTATCCGGCGATCCTCTCGCGGCGGTTCTGGTCCTCGTCCTGATCGGGATCGATAACCTCAACGAAAACACAATCGCTATTCAGGTACGAGAAGACGCGATTCCCTTGGCGATCGAGGAAGTACATGTACGTGTTCTCTCCATCGAACACCTGCGTATCGGCAATCTCCACAACACCGAATGAAACGTCATTGTCTACTCGGGGAGCACGAATCGTGGGTGGGAACTCTCCGGTTGCAGCAGTGACGTCCAGATCGCCCACGCCGGCCATTGCAGCCGGGGTATAGGTGACGTCATTGTAGCGCGCGTAGATTCTGTCTTCGTTGAACCCTTCCAATCTCCAGTTATCCAGCCGAAGTTGATAGCCGCCATGGGCTCCGGCCAATCCCACCCCCAGTGCATCCCAAACCGGCGCGAGCAGCACGCCTTGATTGGAGAAGAATAGCTGTGAATTGCTGGATATCTCATCGAGCAGCAACCACTCCGAGTCGTCCACCTCGTGCGGGTCGCAGATGTGAACCAGAACCTGTTCGGGGCAGCATGAATCAACGTTCGCATTGGCGTCTTTCACCTCGACGTATACGGGATCACGCCCCAACCAAAGGAGCTGCTTCTCGTTGCGAAAGGCATCGGTGATCCTGGTGATGCTCGTACGCCGACGCGCTTCGATGTAGCTGGTGGCAAGACTGAAATCGTCCTGATCGTTCGGGTCCACGTAGTACGCAACCAGTACGTCGCCCACATCGAGGCGGTTGAAGCCCAGATCGCGAAGGATGTTGTTCAGCTGAAGTTGGAAGACACCCGTATTCGCGCCGGTCTCCCGAGCGTAGAACATCGCGCGTGTGACCCCGGAATTGCTGGCCGTATCGAATGTCACCACATTGGGCCCGTTGTTGACGTTGGGGTACTGGATGTAGTAGGAGCCATTCGCGTTCGGCTGATTGCTGCCATCCGCAGTCAGGTTGACAGCAAGGCCACTGTCGTAGATGTTGAACCAGTCGATCGGTCCAGGCCCTACTGCGGCGGGGATTGCGGTATCCGTGACCCCGCCGTATCGCTTCAACATACAGAAATTGGTGGCGCTCCGGCGTGCCCCGTCGCGAGGGTTCCACGAACCCGGGTTTACGATAATAAATACAGGAACGGACTCCACGGCGTTGCAATTCAAGTTCTCGTCGTCGTCGGTCACAATTACTTTCGCGGCGCCATTGGCGTCCTTGTAGATTTCCTTGCCCCATTGCAGCAATGACTTCGTGTCAACGATTTTCGCCATCGTGGCGGCGACGTCTTTGTCGTCGTCCTGGTCCTGGTATAACCCCATGATGGTGTCCATGTTCTCGAATCGGCCCATCACGTAGTCGGTTCCGGCGACACCGGATAGGTCTCCGGGCAAAAACGCGTTGCCGGGTGGAACGTGAGCCGCGGGAGCCGTGGCATCTACCAGATTGTAATTCTGAGCATCGACCCACACGCGGTTGTCTCCGAGGTTATTCGCATCGAAATCGGCGTAGAGATATCCGCCCCACTGAAAATCGGTCGGGACGACCGCCGCTCCGAATGCGCCCTGATACGGGCCAACGATGTGACTGTGCCGCCGCTGATCCGATCCGTAACTGGCGCGAGTCCCAACCTGGAACGGCCGACTGCTGATGAACAGCCCAGTATTTGCGTCTGTCTCCTCAAGATAGTCGAAGTTCAACGATCCGGCCGTAGGGCCTGGGAAGTGTCCCTTGTGAGCAGGGGGGCCTGGAGCCCCAGCAGCATTCCGACTGTCCCAAACAATGTACGCCCCGGTTTTGGCGTCGATCACCTTGACATCCGTCCAAACCTTGTCCCTCACATCGCAGTCCGTGTTTTCATCCGGATCGTGAACTGCAAGCCAGATCGATTCCCCTTCTCGGATCTTCTTTACCCGAGTCTCTCCGAGCTTGTCTGAAGCAAAGTACATTTCGGCATCGCTTGCCAGTGCAGTTTGAGCAAAGAGGGGTACAAGGAGGAATAGAGAGCAAATAATTAAAATATTCTGTCTTCTCATCTTTTCAATTCACTTCCCTTCTCTTATTTAACAGGATATGGACCATGATTGCATTGTGCGCTGGAGGGCGCTTCCACTACTTATTCGCAAGACCCATTCCTCCACAACCACCCACATCAGATGCTCAACCACGTTGTAGTCCCTTCTTGACCGATTCCCACACGGCGGCCCGGTGCCCTGACGGATTCCCCTCCGGTGTCTGCCACACCGTTCTTCTCCAGTGGCTGAAAGTCAGCGCCACCCACAACAGGACGGCACTCGCCTCCCAAACCACCCTCACCATGATCTGTCCCCAGTCGTAGACGCGGTAGGCGACATTTCCTACCTCGTCTAATCCACAAAAGATGTAGAGCAGTTTTACCGTGATGACCAGATAAACGATGTGAAAGAGCATAAGAAGCAGCACCCCAACCCCGGCAAGCATCCCTCGGCGTTTCCAGCCCAGGCCCGGAGTGGCGAGGAGCAGGGCAACCAGAGGAACCAAACCAACATAGGTGTAGGAGCTGAAGTTTGAAAAGGCGAGTGGTTCGGAGACTCCGGCGACGCGCCGGCAGACCGAAGCGGTCGCCGCATCCGCGCGGATGACGGTGATGTTCGGCTCCTCCACCAAGGCGAGGAGCAGGCCCGCACCGGCAACGACAATCCTGTTATACACGGGCGCAACAAACGGCCACAGCAGGGCGACAAGAACAAGAAACAGCGTGAACCAGCCGGCAAAGCGCAGCAGCAGCCTGTGCAGGCTTCTCTTTGCTTCAGTGCTTGTACGCGGCATGCGCCACCTTCCCAGCCCAGAACAACCACAAGAACAATGAGAAAACGATGGTCAATGATTGCCAGATCAACAGATGCACCTGATCGACGTAGCGGGGAAAGTACAGCCCGACGTAGAACAGGCTCACCAGGCGAACGATATTCAGCGTGAAGATTCCTGTAAGACCGATGCCTGCGCCGAGCAGCTTCGCTAGCCATCGTGCCGGATAGGCGAGAACCGCCGCCAGGTAAACGGCCGTGAGAAACAGCCCCGTGCAAGCAGTCACAACGGCGATGCTGAACCTTGCCGAGGAGACTGTGGTACCGATCGCCTCGGTCTTCTGGCCAAGGAGATTGAGGCTCGAACTGACAATCCTGGCAATCGCCGTCTGAAGAGAGGCCGTAGCCGCCTCGTTCCCCATGATCCAGAGGATGAATACTGCAAATCCGGAGAGGGACAGGACGAAGATCAAGATCGATGCAAGCCTTCGCCCTCCTCTCCGCTGCTCAAGGATGGTCCTCCATGACCGATGCACGCGATCCCATATGGTAGTGGTCTTGTTCACCCTAACCGACCTCCTCGCCGGTCCGTTGCCCGCTCGTAAGTCGGCGTCTCCTCATCAGCATCCCGACAAACGCGGCAGCGAGAAGGGCGCCGAATGCGATAGCACCCCATTCCGTCAACGTAGGAGCATCTATCGTCCCGGCCATCGGCGCACTGGGTGGAAGCTGATGCACGGTCAGACAGGTCGGATCATTGAACGCAGCGGTACTGGGATCATCCGTCGGCTCTTGCGAATCGTTTGTATCATCACCGTCACTGTCCCAATAGACCATCCCTTGATTGCAGATCGTCTCAAGATCCTCCAGCTCATTGTCTAGGACCACTTGGAACGTAATCGTGACCGCACCGCCTGCCGGGATCTCACCATTCCATACCACCCGGTTCCCCTCCAAGCCCACCACTCCCAATGTGGCGGTCGCTACACCCGCGTAGGTCATTAATGCAGGGATCTCGTCCGTGAATTCATGTCCCGGATTGTTGTGGTGATCGCGGCACCCGTCGTTTCGGATAGTGATTTCATAGACGATCGTGTCTCCCGGCGCGGGCGATCCACCGTTTGGATCTAGGAACACCTTGTCTGCGTCTATCAGCGGTACAAGGGGACGAACCTCCACTTTCGTCTCAAAAGTGTATTGATTGTTGGTTTCATTGAGCTCATCCACGTCCCCGCCGCTATCCGCTACAGCGATGATCGTGTGCTCCCCCGGAGGAACCCCCGTGGTGTCCCAGGCAAACTCCAGAACAATGTGCTCGCAGTCATCCAACCCAACAACATGCTGGACGCCGATCAGATGAGCCCCATCGAGAAAATCATAGAAGAGTGACACGTCAAACGATCCAGCATCTCCGCATGTGAGATTGTCGACAGTCGTGATCACGCTGATCAATGTGCCTTCACACACGACCAGCGGGTTTCCCGCCGGACCGGGCCCAATGACCTGCTGGACGGAGATCTCGCCGTGGGACAGGACAATGCCTGGCGCGGGAAACCAGAGGTCCGGGGCTTTTTCGCAGGGCGGATCAGCGGCAAAGCCTGTCATTACCAATGGCGCCAACGCCAAACACAACAACCATCCGCCCGCAGCTCTCCTCGAGCGCAAGCCTGTTCGTGAGCCTCCGTGTCTCATCGGATCACGTCCTTTCTCTTGTCTGTGCCAGTTGTCCATCGTCGATAGGTCTTCTCGACGGTAAAGAGAGGGTATGTCTGTTGTAGTGTGTCGCGTAGGAAGAAGCGGCCTCTTTTCTGTAATATCGATCACACTCGAGAGGTACGGTGGTTGAGTAAGTTATGTGATGCAGATTACATTTTCGTAGGACGGATGTCCGGACCGGGGTTGGGAGCCTGCTCAACTGTTGTGAGACCCGATTCTCAGTGTTCGTTGCCCTCACAACTTCATTGTTGCCCCTCCTCACGCTGCAACAAACAGAGGCGGGAAGGGGTACTCAATGAGGGCCTGCGCGCCAGCCAAGAGTGTCAGTTCGCTCACGTCAGCCCAGTCAACGCCCGCTGCTGTCCGTACTGTAATCAGGCGTAGACTGACTCAGGTTCGATGTTCCTCACCCTGGGATTGCCTCGCCGACTACAAGGACAACGCTGGCGCAGGAGCAAGCGAGAAAGGATGGGCATCACGCCGGATCAAATGGTGGAAGGCGCCCGCCGCCGCGATCATCGCCGCGTTGTCAGTACACAGCTCCATTGACGGAAAGAATACTTTGATCCCTCTCTCAGGGCCGCAAGCGTGAAGCTGCTGACGAAGGCGCGAGTTTGCCGCTACTCCACCAACTACAACGAGCTGCTTGAGTTGATGACGCCGTGTAGCATCGAGCGATTTTTTTACCAATACGTCAACCACACTCGCCAGGAAGGAAGCCGCAACGTCTTTGGGCTCCTGTCCTGGATGTTCCCTCAAGTAGTAGAGGACGGCAGTCTTTAGCCCGGCAAAGCTGAAATCAAATCCGGGGGACGATTCCATCGGTCGGGGAAAACGGATTGCCGCTGGATTTCCCTCGTTAGCAAGCCGGTCAAGTTCAGCCCCAGCAGGATAGCCGATCCCCAACATCTTGCCCACCTTGTCCAGCGCCTCACCGGCTGCGTCATCCACGGTCGATCCGACCAGCTGATAGTGTCCGTACTCTCTCACGCTCGCAAGGCTGGTGTGGCCGCCGGAGACAATCAGGGCCATAAAAGGGGGGTCGGAACCAGCGGAGCCTAGCCGGTGCGCGAAGATGTGCCCCTCCAGATGGTTCACCCCAACAAATGGAATACCAAGGCCAAAGGCGATTGCCTTTCCATGAGAGAGACCAACAAGAAGGGGGCCGACCAGACCTGGACCGTACGTAGCGGCAACAAGAGAGATGTCACTAATGGCAATCCCTGTCTGTGTCAGTGCTTCTTTGACCAGGATCGGGAGCTTTCGCATGTGGTCGCGGGACGCTACTTCGGGAACCACACCTCCGTAGCGGGTGTGAAGTTTCGCCTGGGAGTAGACGATGTTTGCCAGAAGTCGCTCCTCACCCTCTAGGATAGCGACTGCAGTCTCATCACAGGAGGTTTCGATCCCCAATGTATAAAAGGGGCGGTTCATCAGACGTACTCGGGTTTCAGCACGGCAATATAGGGAATATTGCGATACAGCTCCGCGTAATCCATCCCATAGCCAACGATGAACCTGTCCTGCTCGAGGACAAACCCGGCATAATCAATGTGAATAGGTTTCTCGCGACGAGCGACCTTGTCGAGCAAAGCACAGATCCGCAGTGATGCCGGTTTCCGTGTCAACAGATTTCGCCTTAAGTACTCAATCGTGTGCCCGGTGTCGATGATATCCTCCACGAGCAGCGCGTCCCGTCCTTCGATGGGTCGCTCCAAATCCTTGATGAAGCGAACCGCACCGGGGGAAGTCCCATTTCCATAAGAAGCAACGCAGATGAAATCAAACTCGACTTCGGTAGGAATTTGTCGCACCAGGTCGGCCAGGAAAACCAACGCTCCCTGCAGAATACAGATCAGAAGAGGTGGACGTCCCTCAACATCACACGCCAGTCCACCCGTACTGTAGTCATGCGCGATCTTCCCCCCGAGTTCCCTTACCCGAGCCTGAATCGCCTCTTCACTGTACAGAATCTCGGAAATCCGATTCTCGATCGCGTCTTGAGCCAAGCGAGACCCTCCTTTTCGGCGTTCACTCCCGAATATGGAACCTCTTCTCGAGTTTCTCCATCGTCTCGTCGATCCCACTGTATTCGAGGTCAGCGTAGGGAAGCATTGCGGCACCAGAGAACCCCTGCGCTCGGATATCGTGCGCCTCTTTTTGCGACATTATCCCGAACCCAACCCGAGTGGTTAAACACATTGGTCAACTCTGTAAGTTTCTCCTCCCAAAGCGAAAAAGCAAGGCACGAGAAAGTGAAACTCCCCGCCCAGAGGACGGGGCTTCTATAACAACCCCGGATTGAGATCTCCTTCCCGTTCCTGTTGATGATAGGCAGTGGTGTATCGTTTGATCATCTCCTCCGTCACTGTATCCCCCACTGTCCGCACAAAGTAGCCATCTTCCCAAAACTCCCCACTCCATAATTCCTTCCTCAATTCAGGGGATCCCTTTTAAAGGGTCCCCGAAGATATGTTCTTCTTGAATCCCCACTACCTTCGCTATCGCATACCGGGGTGGAAACGAAAGGAACAGATGTACGTGGTCCGAAGCAATCCCCATTGCCTCAATCTCAAAACCAAAATCTCGTGCGATAGCCTCAACCAGCTCCTCCTGATCTCATCTTTCATCCGTTTGCGGTATTTGGGAGCCTAAACCAAGTGATATCGGGCGCATCCCAGGGATCACTCCCAACCCAAACCTGCAGAGGATTCTCTAGCCAGGGTTTGAGCTGTCCCCTGTTCCCCGCTACCATCGCAGAAGACAGAGCATGTCAGGCAATGGTTCTATCGTCGACAAACTCGCTCACTTGCCTACCTCTCCTGGGGTCTACCTGATGAAGGACGCACACGGGAGGATAATCTACGTGGGAAAGGCCGCAGTGCTCAAGACCAGGGTCCGTTCCTATTTCCACGCAGGCGAGGGGGGTGAGGCAAAAACGCGGGCACTGATATCGGAGATCGCCGATATCGAAGTCATCCAGACCGCCACCGAAGCAGAGGCATTTCTTCTCGAAGACAGCCTTGTTAAACGTCATCAGCCGCGGTTCAACATTCGCCTGCGTGACGACAAGCGCTATCCCTATATCAAGATTACCAATGAGCCATTCCCACGGGTGATGATCGTGCGCCGTCGGCAGTCCGACGGTGCCAGGTATTCCGGGCCCTACACCAACGCGAAAGCGATGCGCTCGATCCTCAAGCTTGCCCAGAAGCTGTTTCCGATCCGCACCTGCGCCCTGGCGCTGCCTCTGAAGACCCCGCGACGGCCCTGCCTGAACTACCACATCGGCCGCTGCCTTGGACCCTGCGCAGAGCTGGTCTGCAAAGAGCTATATGGCCAGGTAATTGAGGGCGCGATCATGCTGTTCGAAGGGAGGATCGCTGGATTGGCTATCCGGCTGCGAGCAAGAATGGAGGAGGCCGCGGAAGCAGAACGGTTCGAGCAGGCAGCCAGCATACGTGACCAGATCACCGCGCTCACACGCGCGCTTGAACGGCAGTCCGTTGCCCTCTCTGATCTGAACGACCGAGATGCTATGGGTGTGGCCATTGAAGACGATCGAGCTTGCACCGAAGTCTTCCTCGTCCGTGATGGTCGGATGAGCGGACGAGAGACGTTTCACCTCCGGGCCCCCGGGCATCCGAGCGAAGAGCAAATCCTCTCCGCTTTTCTCTCCCAATACTACGCCAAAGCAACAACCGTCCCCCAGGAAATCCTCCTTCCGGTAGAGGTGGCAGAGCCGGAAGGGCTCTCTGATTGGCTCTCCTCTCTGTGCGGAAAACGGGTGAGGCTTAAGATCCCGAAACGAGGGGAAAAGCGCCGACTGGTAGAGCTGGCGTGTGAGAATGCACGGTATTCGCTTAAGAAAGAGAAGATTGAAGCGGTAGCCCATGAGGAGATGACCGATGCCTTAACCGAACTTGCGGAGGTGCTTTCTCTCTCCTTTTTCCCTCAACGGATTGAGGCATTCGACGTTTCCAACACTCAAGGTGGTGAGGCAACCGGCTCGATGGTTGTTTTCGAAAGCGGCAGACCTAGGCGTGATGCCTACCGCCGCTTCAAAGTGAGGATCTCGGGAAAACCGGACGACTATGCGATGATGACTGAGATCCTCCGTCGCCGCTTCCGACGTGGCTTGACTGAGCTTGCCAACCCCAGTGTCTCGCGCGGGAAGTTCTCCGAATTCCCCGATCTGCTCGTAATCGATGGCGGAAAGGGACAACTAAATGTCGCTTCATCCGTCCTACACGAACTCGAGATTGAGGGGATCGAGACGATCGGTCTTGCAAAACGGAACGAAGAGGTGTATCGCCCGGGAGAGGCAGAGCCGGTTGACTTCTCGTCAGCGAGTAAGGCCCTTCTCCTGTTGCGCGAGATTCGCGATGAGGCCCACCGGTTTGCGATTCAATACCATCGCCGCCTTCGTGCTCGCCATAGCCTCGCTTCAAAGCTAGATGAGATCCCCGGTATTGGTCCCAAACGCAGGCAGACGCTGATTAAAACCTTCGGATCACTGGACAGGCTTTCTCAAGCAAGCGTTGAAGCCATCGCTGCCGTTCCAGGAATCCCCCGCCCCCTTGCCGAGCAGATTCAGAATGCCCTCTCCACCCCATGTTCCTCATCCAATGCTCGTAATTAGCGCTACTTTCAACGCTGGAACCCCCGGTTGCCCTTCGCCAGTGGGGCATTGCTCTCTCAGGGAGGAAGGGACCATTTCGAGGTTACGCCCCTGTTTGGCTATACTCTGAACCGAACATCGAATCCTGTAAAGACGTGCGACTGAAATCCTAACGTGAGCCGTCACCTTGCAGAGATTCCGGTAAGGCGAGGCCCCAGGACCGGTCGATTCGTCCGAACAGGGAGGGCTACGTGACGACAAACGAGGAGCAAGAATGTTAACTCTCTCGAACGTTGCGATCTACACACCGACGCATCATCTTCCACAGGTGACCGTGGTGGTGGATCGAGGGCGGATTCAGCGGATCAGCCCGGGCAAATCTAGTAAGGGAGAGTCCCTGGAAGGCTACACCATCATCCCGGGGTTCGTCGACACACACATTCACGGATACGGGGGATGGGACACCAACGACGCCACCGAGAACTCCCTTTTGGCCATGGCGGAAGGTCTGGTCCGGCATGGTGTCACGGCCTTCTTGCCCACGACCGTTACCGCCTCTTATCAGAGCCTGTTGGCCTGTGCTCGCACCACCTCCAGGGCGATCCAGGCGCAAAGCGACGGTGCCGGCGGCGCCAGGATCATCGGCCTCCAATTGGAGGGTCCGTTCATCAATCCCGAGAAGAAGGGGGCACAAAACCCTGATTACATTCAGCATCCGAATTGGGACGAACTCGAGGCGATCCACCGGGCCGGCAACGGGTGGGTTCGCGCCCTGACCATCGCCCCCGAGCTCACGGGAGCCTTCTCCGTGATCGAGCAGGCCACTGCAGCCGGGTGGACCGTCTCACTCGGCCACAGCAACGCGACCTACGACGAAGGTCTGCAGGCCATTGTGGCAGGCGCCACGCGAGCTACTCACCTTTTCAATGCAATGGCGCCCCTTCACCACCGACAACCCGGTCTCGTCGCCGCGTGTCTGGAAAGCCCACAAGTATTCGTCGAGCTGATCGCTGACCTCGTCCACGTCGCACCGCCCCTGTTGCGTCTTACGCGTCAGATAGTAGGGGCTCAAAGAGCGGTACTGATCACAGATTCCATTTCAGCAACGGAGCTTCCCGATGGAACCCACTCTCTTGGCGGGTTGACGGTCACTGTGGAGAACCACGTTGCACGACTGGAAGACGGTACCCTGGCCGGAAGCACGCTGACGATGGATCGGGCCGTGCTGAACATGACGGCCATCGGGGTCCCGTTCCGCGAGGCTTTGATGATGGCAACCGCTGTGGCAGCCCGGTCCATCGGGGAACGGATCGGCACCATTCAACCGGGCGGACTAGCCGATTTTCTCGTTCTGAATGAGGACCTGTCCATTAGCCGCGTCTACGTGGCCGGCCACCGGATGGTCTAGGGCTGTCCAGTTTCTCAATACTGTTTACACGTGCCAGGTTGAGAGGGCAAGGAGAAGAAAGAGGGCCACCAGAGCAAGATCACCAGGAATCAACCAAGAAATCTGGTAGGTCTGTCTTTGACCATCGCTTCCTCCTCGGTGCCGATGTACGTCGGCTTGTTTCAGTGATTCCCGAAGATGGTAGCGATGGTCCTCTTTCTCAAGGTCCTGTCTCATTGACAGCTTGATACACCACATGGGTGGACTCTAACGAACGATCCTGCACAAGCACTGGCGCGTGGCGTTTCGTCGACGGTGCTTCAGACGTTGTCATCAGCTTCAGGAATCGCTTGACGGATTCCTGAAGTTCTACAACTTCGGGCGGCCGCATCAGGGCTACAGAACCAAGAGACGCACCCCAGACGAGATCTTCTGGGCACCATCGATCAACCAGAGACTCAGGAGGTGTGATCTGTCAACACCATTCCGAAACTGGACAGTTCTAGAAGAGACAAATCACTCTTATCGAGCCGAGCAACTGCCATTACAGGAACGTGTTTGCTCCCAAGCTGCCATCGCCTGAGTTCGGCATCGAGCCCGAGTGGGGGATGCCATCCCCGCTATCTTCATACCACGGGGTTTCAGGCGCAGTGTCTTTCTTCCGCGCATAGTTGAACGCTTCCACCATGGAGATCCAATGATCCCCGTTCGTGTCCGCGTTTATTGTCTTCCCTTTTGGATCAGCGCCACGGATCGCGCACGTGAAGTGGAAGGAGAACTCGTCGTACAGGTAATGGTACGGTCCCCTGACTATGCAGCGCGACGGTTCGTACTCCCCACAGGCTGACATGATGACTCGATTGGTGCCACCTGAAGCCATATCGCGGATGAGACCTCCGCTAAAGCACTGTTCCATTACAATGATCAGCCGATGATAAGAATGATTCTTGAGCCATGTGGTGAAGGAGTCGTCGTAGATCGTGTCTCCCCAACCACATAACTCTTCATCCCAAGAAATCTGATCAGTCCAGTCACCGTCTTTATTAAGATCGAGTTTCCGGGGCCAGCAGTTGCTCTCGAAGATCGGTTCGCTGCCTTCATCGCCGTTGGTGTCAAGCCTTCCCCCTCCTGGCCAACACTCGACGCACTGTGGGCAATAGCTGGCCCAGTAGGGGTCAACAGGGCTCTTCTCGAACCCGTCCCCGTGGTTTGTTGTGAACAGGAAGATAGTGTCGTGAGATGTGGCATGGCCTTGCAGAAGGGTAAACACATTCTGCAGGCTTGCCGCTGTACCCGTGTAGTGCACGGGCATCTGATTGTCACGCCCGTTTCCATCAGCGTACAGCACCACAATGTTGCCTGGAGCGAAGCCATAGCTGCTAACAAGCGTAAGATACATGAACTTCAGGTCGTTCCAGTAGCGAGACCAATTGGCAGCTGGCTTAACGCCTCCGCTGAACAGAATCGCGTAGAGATGCGGGAGACGCTGACAGGCGCCAGGAGCTTTGGGAATCTCCATGTCCACAACTGTTGGTACGTAAACATGCGGACGATAGGCAAGCTCAACGGACAAGACTTCCACTCCCACATACTCCCCGAGATGGCCGGGGTCACCCTCGATTACGCGAGGTACGCCGCTAACCCGCAGCCAACCGCCGCCGTTCTCGCTTGGGTCAATCTCCTCTGCCAATTCACCGAGTAGGACGATGTATTCTGTGTCGGGGACGGGCGTATTCACAAGCACGAGATCTAGGTCTGTGACCAGGATTGGGATCGGATCGCGAACGAAGATTCCTTCGATTGTGACGAGTTCACCAATGTGCCGTAGCCAGTTTCGACCCTTCAAATCTGGGATCGATAGTCCCTCGCGCATACCCAGGCACGCCTCTGCAGCTTCCTCCTCGGTAGCGAAGAAGTGGCCGCCTCTCTCGCTGCACTCTGGTTCACTAGTAGGAAAGATCTCGGCATTGTCGCAGCACCATCCTTCTTCATAGGAGGGCCCCGTGCCGAAGCGTATCTCTGCCAAGTTGTTCTCGTCATTGCTCTCTTCGACTAGGCCTTCAGGGTCGACAAGGACGGTGACTACGTGCTCCCCGGGTGGAGGGTCAACCAGGAGAATCTCAACCTCAGCAGTGCCTCCCGGCTCGAGAAACTCGACAAACGTTTCTCCAACATGGTCTCTATTGTCAAGCAGGAAGGCCACCCATATCGCTTCAGCGGATGCGTCTCCTTGGTTCGCAACAAGCGCTGTGACTACCGCTTCTCCTCCTTCATCTGACCACTTCGTACTGAGCCGAACTTGCTCAACCACCAAATCCGCTACTTGCCCCCATGTCGAAAGGCCCACAAGGCCAATGGACATCAGGGCCACGACGACACTTGCGCACATGCCCATTCTCACGGTAGAAGCGAACCCACGCATCATGCCACCTCCTTCAGTCAGCGTACGGAATACCCATTTTCGCGTCAGCGAAGTCTCTGTGCCCAGCCCTACGTAGTCGCTCCGCACTCAGAGTTAGTCTAACCCATCTCCTGTTGTACGTGCCACAGCAGAGAGCCGTGACGTCGGCCTACAGGATCCTGAGGTATGGGGAAATCAATTTGGAACGTGCCTTCTGGAGCCTGGGGGACTGATTGTAGAACTCGGGTGGTGGTGTTTCCGTGGCGACCTGTGTCTGCCTTAGCGACTCTGACGCGTTTCTTAGGCCAGTTTGGCTCTAGCGATGAACAGCTTGCCGCCTGCTCGGCGTTCGTTATCCATCGTTGATCGGTAAGTGCTCTCTCTGATTCTGGGCCGCTTTCAGGGGGCACGTGACCGCGAGGACGTCTGGATCGGTCACTTGCTGGAGTGCCCCGACTGCCGGACTCTAAGGCGGAATCCCAAGACTAGCTCGAGGAGGATCTGGAAGACCTCTTGCAGAATCTCATGAGCGGCGCATCCTCACTGTGTCCACAGGATGGAGGATTCTACGTTGCATGAAGGAGCCTGGCTTGGGTCCGAATGGTCAGTGAGTAGCCGGGTTCTACTGCTGTTCCTTCTGAGAAATGATGGGGCCAGCTCTTCGGCAGGACTTCGCTAGCGTTCGGAATAGCTCTCCGGCACGCTTGGCGGAGGCATCAGGCGGTAGCCCCATCTGTATGAGTTCCTGTACAACGTGCAATCGGATCTCCTCAGGGGAAAGGGCCTCAGCAGAGTCAATGTAGCCGTTCTGTACGAAGTACGTCTCAAGATCTTTCTTCTTGCTATCGTGAAAACGTGAAATCGCACCGTCCCTCAGAGCGTTGAGGATCTCTTGCGCGTCCCCGTTCTTCTGCGCGGCAAGTTCGGCGGCCTTTTCGATATGCGTTTCGCTTATCGCACCGGATTCCTCGAGAGCCTTTCGATCGACAGGCTTTCCTCTGCCGATCCTCCACCAGTGGATGAGCCTCTCAATAGCTTGACCGTTCTGCGATGATTCCTCGATGAGGTTCTGAGTATCGGAAACCAGTGCACCTATCTGATCTGAAGCGATTAGTGCCTTTAGCTGCCCCCACGTTTCGACACCAAGCCTGAGAAAGTCGTGAAGCGTCTTAGGGTCACAGACGACGTACCAGAGGTGAACAGCTCCAGCTGGCTGGCGAGGATCAAACCTCGGCGGATTGAGTTTGTCACCGTAGGCTTTGTGATCTAGTCCGGCGGGGTTCGGCGGAGATGGGAATGGTGCTATTGAGGCGCCCAGATCTGGGATCTCAATGTGGTCGCTGAGTCCTTGAGCCTCCGCGAGGTCTATGAAGGAGCAGGGCACATCGTCCACATTGGCGAAGGCAGCTGACCATTTGGCGACTTCGTCGCCTTGAGCAGTAAAGTAGAACACCTGCCTTCCCTCACGTGCGAGTTCGATCACGGATTCGATGATCGCCTGAGCTTTGGTGTCATCGGTATTGGCGAGTGTCTCATCGAGGAGAAGCGGCAGGTGCGCTCCCTGTTCCTGTCGCTCGATAAACGCGATGCGGACGGAGAGAAGCAGCTGAAGACGCGTTGCACTTGAAAGTTCGTCAAGAGAGCATCCTACTTCCCTTACCGAATCGTAGGCCCTGAATGAGGTGGCCGTTCCCTCCTCGAGATCCAGACGATAGCGCCCCCGCGTGACTGTTGAGAGGATCTCCCTTGCGCGGCTGAACACTTCCGGACGGCCCATGTCCTCTGCCTCAGCCTCAAGATGCCTAATGAGTTGGTGCCCAACCATGCGGGCATAGTCGCGTTTGAGTTGCTGAACCAGGGCGTCGAGTGCGCGTTCCTTCGTAGCGAGACTGTCCTCGATCACGTGTTCGCTTTTGGCTCGACAAATCTCGCTTTCGATATCCCGTACTTTGTCACGGATCTCTTCATACTGAGCCGCATTCTCTTCTTCCTGTTCGAGCGAACTTCGGAGGTCAGCAAGGGACCGCTCCAGTATCTGTTCGACGAAATCGGTGTGCTGCCCGAGTTTCCGGCGCCGATCACTCAGAAGAGTCTGGGAATCCCTGGCGGCCCCGCTTCGTTCGATGTACGTCGGCCGCATCGCGCAGAGTTCGCTGAGGCGAGAAATATTCCCGACTTCAAGCCCATGACGTTCGTAGATGCCCCTGCGCTTCTTCTCGAACTCCGCTATCGCTCTGTCCGCTGTCACGATCACGTTGTGAATACGTTCCCGGCTTTCCAGATTGCGAATGCACCGCGCCCCTTCAGCAGCCGTCTCGACAGGTTCGTATCCGTAGATGGTCAGTCTGCGATTGAGCGCTTCCTTCCTACTCACGAGCTGGCTGACTGTCTCTTCAAGTTTCGCTTCGAGATCCAGTACATCAGCATGGGCAACCTGCCAGCGGTGTATGGCGTTTGCTAGTGCGAAGAGTTCGAGCCCGGTCGTGTCCGGGACAACACCGAAGCGCTTCACGAGGTCCGAGTGCTCATCTTCCACTTCGGCTAGCAGCCGATTGAGTTCATCCATATCAGCCTTGCGATCGTCCCACCGCGCCATTTTCTCCCGCTGCAGTTGTTGATGGGCGATGTCCGCGTAGATTCTGTCCAACTGTGAGCGGACGTCTTCTGGCGTCCAGGAGTCAGGCTCCACCAAACCGGATCTTCGGTACTGCTCCCGATACGGCTGCCGGGAGTCGGCCTCTGATGTGGATAGCCAAAACGAGAACAGGCCGTACCCAAGAATGGGGATCGCTCCAATGGACAAGAAGTAGAACGCAGGGGCAGTAGAGATGCCGAGAGCAACGCTGAGTCCAACTGCAAGGAGTGAACCCAGCACGCTGAGGATGAGCACCGGCCAGTTCCCGGTTGATGTTGGAATCGGCTCCTGCAGCCATCCCTCAAGAGCATGACGACCGCGCCCTAGCGCGTCGATCTCGTCGGGACTAGTGACCGACTCCTCTTCCGGCTTCAGCCAGTGTTTAAGCGCATCTCGTTGTTCACGTTGCGCACGAGCGCGCAGGGCCTTCTCGGCAAACTGATTCGCTTCGCCCCAGGCTACCGAAGGCAATCCCTGTAGGTTCTCCTCGGAGACGGATTCCCCGATGTCCTTGCGGGCCGCTTCCCGACGCGCTCCCGCGCCAGCTAGGTTCTGTTCGTGTTGACGCTTGGCCTCTTCAAGGCTCTTTAGATCTACGTGGAGTTCCTTGAGTTCGTCGAGGACTTCTTGGGGTACACCCTCTCCGGGAAGCTCAGCGTTGACAAGGCCCTTCTCAGCTTCAACTTTCTGCTGGATTGCAGATTCCCTTTCCAGCTGCTTCTGATTGATGGCGTTTTCGAGTTCGCGGGCTTCCTCTGCCTCGTCTCCCGTCATGTCAGAGAGGACTTCGGGCAGATCGTCGAGCTTGGCCTGGACTTCGGCAGCTTCCTCATGAGCCTCGGCAAACGAGATGGCCAGTCTCAGCAGCTCGCTACGCCTTCTCGCTGCGCTGGCTTTGCCCAATTCTTGCCGGAGGCCAACAAGCTGGGCTTCCCTTCCGCGCAGCGCTTCCACTCCAGCACGAGCTTCCTCCCAGTTTCTCACAGCGGTAGCCGCTTCCTTGGCGACACTTGTCTGGGCGCTGCTGGGTGAGTCCTTCAGACCCAAGGCTTCCGGTGCGGCATGAAGGTCATATCCGCCAATCGATTCCCGCTGTATGGCCTCCGCGAGCGACTGATTCCGTGTTTCGTGTTGGAGAAGGTCGTGCAGGGCGAGGTTGTAGCGTCCTCTATGGTCTATCGGAGGAAGACTCGGGCCGTCAACGTCGGATCCATCACGCTGGTATCGGGGCCGGCGAGCCTCAACATCCACACGCCACTTCTCTCCGGCATATTCGAAGTGACCTACGAGCAACGCGTTTTCGGGAGCCTCGCTTGGCCAAAGGAGGTCCTGCACTGAACGAGCCAGGGTTGTCTTCCCCGAGGCGTTGGGACCGTGAACGATGTTGATACCCCGAGAGAGGTCGGAGACTGTGAAGCCGGCGCTTTCAAAGCCAGGAGCACGGACGATCTTGATCTTCCTGAAATGGAGGCTGGCCTTGCTCACGGAGCACCCTCTTTCTGCCTTGTCAAGACATCGAGAAGGTTCCGAGCTTCGCGCCGGAGTGCTCGGATTGCGGTATCCTGATCGGGACTGCCGGCCCAGTCTTCTTGGCGGAGGGGAAGGTAGGCTCTCGAGTGATAGGCAGTTCTCATTGTCGAGACGCTGTCCTCCACCAAGCGGGCATGTTCTGCAAGTAGCCGGTCGTTCTCCAGGAGAAGTAATCTCGCGAGCCATCCTGCAGGCGTCTTGCCTCGTCTGAGGTCTTCCAGATCCAGTCTCGGCTGAGTCTCGACGTTCAAGCTCTCAATGCGAACCTGAACTCCACCGAGTTCTAGCTTCAGTTCCTCCTTGATCCCGTTCTGAACGTCCGGATCGCGAAGCTGTGCGTCGACTGCTGAGCGTCCGGCGAGAACGACTCGGAGCAGAACAAGCTCCAGAGAATCCATGTCTGCGCTGAGTGCAGCCTCCTCCCGAAGCCTGGCTGAGACTAGAGCGGGGACGCCCCAAGGATCATCAATGCTGCTAACGTCGATGTCGAGACGAGCGTATCGGATTGTGGCCAGTGGAATCTGCGTCGCCTTGACGACTGTCGATTTGATCGTGACAAGCCAGGGACCATGCGGACCCACCTCGCCTGGATCGAGTGGTTGAGGGGAGCCGGGAGTCACGATGAGAGGTACAGCGCTATCGTACACGGCAGGCTTGTGTATGTGCCCGAGAATCCATGCTACGGTGGGCGTACGGAGTAGTTCGCTCTTGGCAACGGGAGCGTAGGTGCTCCTCATTGAATCCAAATCAGCGTGCAAGACGCCGATGACGGGGATACCTGTAGTCTGTGGGAGATCATACCTCGTGACAGGTGATTCGTGGACATGCTCAGCAGGAAACGACCAGCCATCGAAGCAGGCGACAGGGATTCCGTCGCGTTCCAGCGTGAATCGCTCCCAACTCCCTCTTGTTCCAAGAAGGTGCAGGTTGTCAAGATGCGTTCCGGACGCGATGTTAGGGAGCGTGTCATAGTCGTGGTTACCCGCGACTACGATGACAGGAATGCTCGCATCCTGGAGTCTTCGGCAGCCATCCTCGAAGGGACCGTAGGCTTCGTAGAAACGGTTCTTCCGATCGATGACGTCGCCCGTGATGACGACAGCATCAACTTCCTCTTGAATGGCGCGCTCAACTAGCGTTCTCCATACGGCACTTGGCGAATATTGAGGGCCGTCGATCTCTTCAGGAATGTGAGTTGGATGGCGACCGAGATGGATGTCGCCTGTAATCAGGATAACAATAGGAGTATCTTGCATTCACGGACCTCCTTGAGGGGATTATAGGGGAAGCCTGTGTGCCTGAGAAGTGAGAGAGCCTGGGGGACTGTACCTGGAACTCGAGTTCTTGCTGTGGCGTGGTAGAGGCAAACCTTTGACACTGAAAAGCCAAACTTGAACGCCATTCTACGCGCTTGTCTGCAACGTCAAAACCGGGTGGTTTCCGATCTGTAAATCATGATAAGCTGATCAGCTTATCATGGTACTGACGAAGAACCCATTTCGAACGATCTTACCGCGGACATGAGCTCGGTCTGCGAGAACCTCGACTGCCGCAAGACGATCCTTTTCTTGCACTCAGAACACCACGCTGTTTTCCTTTTCAGCACAGAACACGCGGCAACCGGGTTCGGAATGTAATAGAGATTACAGACGGGCGAGGTAAGAGTCACTATTATTAGAGTTTGTGATAAAAGGGACAGGCTATCTGTAACCACACAATGAGCAAGAACGTGTAAAGAAGAGAAACCAGACTGCTACTGCCAGAGAAGTCGTTCGTTGGTGGGTCTTGGAAGAGAGAACTGCGTGGAACAAGAGACGCAAGAAGATGCAAGTAACAATCTACTACAGCGATGAAGATGCCTACTTGATCAAGAAAGTGGATTTGGAAGGCAGACAGCAGCGAAAGAGCCGCAGCGCCGTGATCCTTTCCATCCTGGAGCAATACTTCCAGCGCAACAAACGTCTGGGAGAAATACTAGTCGATCTTGGAGCTGTCTCCCACACCGATCTGTCAAAGGCGCTTGAACTGCAGAAGAACAGATTCACCGAAAAGCTTCTGGGCGAGATTCTGCTGGAAGAGGAGCTTGTAGCACAAAGCGCTCTAGAGCGGGCGTTGATGATCCAAGGAAAACAGAGAAGTTAATGAGAAGCTGTTGTTGAATTGTAGTAGTTGCAGGTGTCAAAGCGTTTTTCTGGAGTGAGTGAGCTAGTATGTGTTGGGCCTCGAGGCGCAGGTCCAAGAGGGTATCTCGTATTAGAGAAAACGGCGACATGGGGTGC
>Ga0180431_10002593_pt1 | contig 24149 bp, 22 predicted proteins | sample SS_ome_11_FD_132459 | JGI IMG/M metagenome (GOLD analysis project Ga0180431, IMG submission 132459) | Hypersaline lake sediment archaeal communities from the Salton Sea, California, USA - SS_1_MS_1 metaG | ecosystem: Environmental > Aquatic > Non-marine Saline and Alkaline > Hypersaline >...
CTTTTCAGGCAGACATCAGCTAAAGGATAACATTGCTACCCTTCTCAAAAAATAGCAGCATTGGTATACAGTCAGTCTGCTAGCGTTCATCCACGCGCTTGAGAAATCTGTCAACACAGTCGGCAAACGCTTTCGGGTCTTCACTGGTGAGGAAGTGGCCCAGTTTGGGAAGCACCACCATCTCCGCACCAGGGATACCCTCCGCAAGGACCCGGGACTGGGACGGAGTTGCCATGATGTCCTCTTCGCCTACCAGCACCAGTGTAGGTCGGCTGATATCCTTTAACCGCGACCGTGTATCAAATTGGCGGACTCCATCCGCCAGTTGCTCGAAGGCATGCGTCGCCTGAGGATGGGGGTTGTCCGCCGCTTTTCGGGCGAAGTCTTCAGCAAAGCCGGGCTTGCCCAGGGTACCCGGCGCAAACATCCAGGTGGCCTGGACCAGGAAGTATTCGTAGGGACTCAACCGCTGCTGCATCACCTTGCGTGTTTCCTGAATTAAATCACCACGGGCGGATGTTTTGGCGAAGCTCCCCACCAGTACCAGACCGCCGATGATTCCCGGCCGCTGTAAAGCCATTTCTTGAGCAATCAGCCCCCCCATGGACATGCCGACGATGTGGGCTCGGGAAATGGACAGGCTATCTAGCAAGCCCAGGGCGTCTTGTGTCAGGTCAGGAATAGAGTATCCACTCGGTGGTTTGGAGCTCTCACCAATTCCGCGGTTGTCGAAAGTGATGCAGTCGTACTGGTGCTTTAAATACTCCACCAACGGTGCCCAGAGTTGCTGACCCGCACTCAGACCACCAATGAAGAGGATGGGAGGACCCGTGCCTTCCCGTTCATAATGGAGCTCGATGTCGCCAACCTTGGCTATTGGCATGGTATCACCTCCTGACAGTATTGAGAGTGTCTCATATCAAAAAGCCTGGCTTATACAGGTCCGCTCAGACTTATATTTACTCCACCAATCCCGGCTATAGGGAAAACTCACCACACGGCAGGATGTCAAACCCATGAAAATAGAACCACCTCAGCTTTATTACCTGTAAGACTTCACCCTAGATCAAGCGAGGCGACCCTGCCAAAATTATCTTTAATAATATCAAATTTTATACTGTCTGTAAAAGTAGAAATTCGCAGTTCAAGAATATACGAACACTTCAGGTTCTTTATACCTGCTTTATGACAATAATATTACCAATTATTCTGGATTATGTTGCACTATTGTCTTGCTTTTTGACCTCTGTAATACGCTGAAAAAATTCAGGAGCCGCACAGAAAGCATTAAAAAAGCTTGACAAATCCCGCATTTCACTCTTCAATTAGAAGAGCAATTACTAATGACCAGCAACGCTCAGTCAAACTACAGATGGTATATACTCACACTGGCAATCGCAACCAATATATTTGCGATTGCTGCCCCTATATCTTGTATGCCCGTCCTCTTCAAGGAAATTTCGGACGACCTCGGCTTAAGCCTGGTTCAGATAGGGACAATATGGGGCATAGGTCCCCTGGCCGGTGCGTTTACTTCTCTGGTTGGCGGGATGATTATCGACCGGTATGGGACGAAACGCATACTAAGCATAGCCTGTTTGTTGGCCGGAGTGGTCGGTGCAATGCGGGGACTATCCGGCGGCTTTACCGGCCTGGCGGTAACCTCTTTCTTCTTTGGCTTTTTATTTGCGGTAACGGCGTTAGGCACGCATAAGACTGCCCGTGAGTATTTCCCCGGGCGGCAGTTAGCAGTAGCCACCGGTGTCCTGTCCGCAGGCATAGGGGGTGGGTTGACGCTGGGATCAATGGTCAGTGCCACGATACTGTCCCCTTTGCTTGGTAGCTGGAAATATGTTCTGTTTCTTTATGGTGCCATATCCGTTATTATTGGTTTCCTCTGGGTCTTATCCAGGATTGAGCCTAGCCGGATAAAAACCGAAATATCCACCGGTGCGGTACCTTTCCGTCAGGTACTATCACGGGTGGTTCGTGTCAGGGAAGTATGGCTTATTGCGTTAACCAGGTTTTGCTTTTGGGGCTGTCACTACGGAGTGAATGGCTATCTGCCGCTGTATCTCCGGGGGATTGGCTGGCCGGCAGCTGGTGCCGATGGTGCTTTGGCCGCTTTGAGTATAGCCGGCACGATAGCTGTTATCCCGTTGACATTTCTGTACAGCCGGCTTGAATCAAAGAAAGTGCTCCTTTTATTACCGCTAATCCTGACTATTATTGCGGTAAGTTCGTTATTGGTTGTTGACAACGTACTGGTATGGCCGTTGGTGATATTATTGGGCATATTCCGTGATGGCTTTATTGCCATCCTCTTAATCAGGGTTATGGAAGCGAAAGAAATTGGAGTAGTATATGCTGCCACAGCCTTAGGGATTACTCAATCCCTGGGCAACCTGAGCGCTTTCATTTCCCCCCCTCTAGGCAACAGCTTAGCCAGCATTGCTCCAAACTTACCCTTTGCTTGTTGGGCGGCTCTGGCGGCTATGGCATTAGTTTTATCATGCTTCATAAGGGATAAGTAATGGAGAAAAGCACGAACCAGTTTTAAGGGTAAAAGCGCCACTTATTGGGCTATGAGAATATGACCCGCCTGGAATAGCCACACTGCGCCAGATTGCGGGGTGCTCTTTCTGAGCAAGTTATGCGTCATATGTGTTATTGCCAGCATGTTGTAAAAACCAATGCGATAGTATCTGTTTCAGTCCAGTTTGTTTTTGCCTTTTTCACAGTTGCCACGAATTTTTCGGCTTTATCCATGAACTTTATGGAACCCGCCAAAGAACCATAGAGAGGTTCCCAGCCCTTTGTCTTCTCATCAAGAATTCTCTGAAAATAATCAAGCCATTCATAATTGTCCTTTGCAATGTTCTCTGGATATAAAAATTGATCCTGGAAGAAATTGACATAGAAACCGAGCTGCTTGAACTTATCTACAAGAGGCTCAACACCTGGCTCTAATTCCAACTTATATCTCTTGCCAAGCAGTTTACCATGGGTATAAATACCATAGACGGCACGCCGGTTACCGGTCGCCTTAGATCGGGAATTCATCCTTACTCCCGGGAGAATTATATAAAATCAGTAATCATGCAGGAGCACACTCTCCGTAATGTGTTTATAATTAACCAACCCTGATATTGCTCTCTTCCCTTTAGGATAGTAAATCCTAAAGGTATTAAGCTCGCAGGCTATCCTCACCCTTCCTATTTAGGGCTTCAGGAGAAGATACTGGAATTATTAAGCGGAGAAGTGTGAGCACCGAAAATGCCACTACGTACATTAAGGCTGTTGTGACAGTCAATAAGATGAGCTAATTCCCCCTTCAGTAATAATAGATACTGCCTGACTCTTAACCTCTCACCATTTTGGCTCCACATTTAGGGCAACTCATATTGTAGCAAGGCGTTGCCACCTGATGGGGTAACCGGGCTCCGCAATTGGGGCACACACACTCCCCGCTAGGCCCGGCTCCAGGCCGATTGCCCCCCATCCTGCCGCCACCCCTGCCTCCTCCACCACCCCTTGGCGGTCCGGTTCTGTCTCCTCCCGGCATAAGTACACCTCCAACAAGATATTTATAATTCAGGTTAATTTTGGCTTTGGCGATAAGCCTCAATATAGCGTCTGGCGCGGTTATCCCGGCCCAGAATCAGGTCAGTGGCTAAGACACTGGAGCGCACCCTGGCTGTGTCTACAATCAGACACGTTGCCCCCGCCGCAATAGCCACCGCTACGAAAGCGTTATTGAGGGTGGCACGGCCGGGCAAACCGAATGAGACATTACTGGCACCCAGGGTAAGGTTAACGCCCAGCTCGGTCCTTATACGATGAATCGCTTCAACCACTGCCGGACCTGAACCCGGGTCAGCTCCAACAGCAAAAGCCAGACAATCAATAACAATATCTTCACGGGGTATTCCGAATGCTTCAGCCCGTTCAACTATCTTATAAGCAATAGCTACCCTCCGCTCGGCATCCTTGGGAATACCTTCATCATCCTGTACCAGACCAACAACAGCCGTGCCATATTTCTTTACCAGTGGAAAAACCTCAGACATAGATTGTTCTTCACCGGAGACCGAGTTAACCAGTGGCTTGCCCTTGTAGACCTTGAGAGCTGCTTCGAGGGCTTCAGGTCTGGTACTGTCAATACACAAGGGAATATCAACTATTTCCATAACTGCCTGCACGGCTTGAGGAAGCAGAGATACTTCATCAACCCCAAATGTCCCAACATTCACATCAAGAATATCGGCTCCAGCCTGCACCTGGCTCAATGCTTCCTGACGCACAATCTCCAGATTACCGGCTAATAGAGCCTCCGACAATTTCTTTTTACCCGAGGGATTGATTCGTTCGCCGATGAACACTGTCGGTTGATTATCGCCGATAATTGCTTCTTTTGCGAAGCTGGATACCCTCGTTTCCATTAGTCAATAACCTCCCTTTTCTCCCTGGTTATCATGTAGTTCCCAGGGTAGCTCGCCTGAATAAAGGTCCCGGTAAAACCGTGGTTACCAGCTGACTCAATATGCGTAACCAGAGAGGCAATTCGCCGGATCCTCCATTTTCGTTGCTCCGGTTGAGAGTAACACGCGCGCATGGTCACCCCCGTTTAAACCCGTGATTTATCGCTCCCAACAAGCGGTCGGCATCTGCCCTGGTATCAGATAAGGAATCATCACCCGAGCACCACACCCCCATCTGCCTGCCGGCTCAAAGTCAATAGTATGCATAGTTATATTCATATTGCCTCCGGAACTTCCTTGAACATTATCTTTCAACGCGCTCTTTGTATGGACAGAACTTATAGAGCGGACAGTGAGCACAGCGTTCGGCTTGAGTCCAGTTTTTCATATTCGGGCCTATACCAAAGACCATAGATTCTGATTTGCGCGGTACCATTATCCCCGATTTTGTTAAGCTCAAGCCAATATCCGGCGCCGGCACCATTTTCATAAGCTGTCGTTGCTCCTTGAGAGGAAAACCGGGCATACCGGGATTTAACGGGCAGCTCACCTGATAACCGTGAGATGATGCTTCACGTAACATGAAGCGGCAAACCTCCTGCGATAGGGAGTCAACCGCCGCACTCCCGATACCGTCCATCAATAAACTTCTTAAGGCCTCTTTCCCGGAAGAATATTCGGTAACTTTTTCCTCAAGCGCGGGCCCGATGGTGCATACAGCGATGCTTACCTCTCTGGCATCAGGAAGAAAAGCTGGCAATAACCGCCCGTGCAGGGTGAGATTACCTTCTAAAAATAGCTCATCATGGTCAAAGCTCGTAATTGAATAAATCTCATAAGCAAAAGCGGGTTTTAGTAGATGAAGTTTTCTTATCTCATCCAGTAGTTCTTTTGTTATTGCTTTCATTTCGGGCCTGGCTGAAGTTGCCCCTATTCCCTGCCGCCTCAGTATATTACTTAACGTAAGATGAATATTTACATCATTAATAATAGGCATATTCTATTTTTCCTTCAACTCTCTGTTGAGGTAAAATACTACCCGGCCATACAACAGCTCCGGCGGCGCGGTTGCTATTCTTTTATCATATATCATGGTTTGGAAAGACTACTTGTAGACACCGTATTCCATGACAAAGTCGGTCATTGCCTTGATATTCTCCACCTTGGCTGTCAGAAGAGGCAGTTCCACACCCATCATGAAGCCGCCCCCTTCGCCAACCACGTCAATGAGCTTCTTACAGGAATCCCTTACTTCGTCAGGTGAGCCCATATTTAGCAGTGAACTTACCGGCCCACCGACAAGACAGGCGGTATCTCCCAAGATAGCCTTGGCTTTATATATGTCCTTCTCGATGTGATAGATAACCTTTCCCCTGGGCACATCCTTGATTATCGGCAGACGGTCGGAATACTCTCCCTCTGTGTACACGTAAGGAGTTAAACCGGCATCTATCAGACCCATTATAAGTGCCCTTAAGGTAGGCCAGAAGAATTCCTCGTACTGGGCATTGGACATGAATCCTCCGGCACCTTTGTGGATAGGTATAAATATCCGGGGGTTCTGGATTCCCGTAGCTCCACATACGGCTTTACTGCTGCTTATACCCCACTCTATCATCCACGGAGTCACTTTGTTGACAGCCTGTTTAAGCTTATCCGGGCACCGGTACATGTCAAGCATTGAGCCCCGAGTGCCTCTTAGAAAGTCCGCGAAGTAGTCATAGGGAGCGATACTCCATCCCAAACCCAGGCATGGATACCCAAGCTCCTTCATTTCCTTAAGAAAGGCTATGGTAGCCCCCAGCCACTGGTATGACTCACGCCCGGCCGCGATGATAGCTTCAAATGCCTTGGCTACTTCCGGCATGCCGATTGCAGGCAGCAGTTCAAACATGCCAACGTAATATGCCAGGACGTTGTGCATCGGCATAAGGTTCTTCAGAGGCTCAAGTGTTCCGCTAATCCTGGGCCAGTGACTTCTGAGAACATAGTCCGAGGGGTCATCGAGAAACCAGTCGTAATCTTCAACAGGCATCTCTTCGTACGCACCGCCCGGCTCCACGAACTGAAACAAACTGGTAGCGCCCACCCGGCTTGATTGACGCCTGGCACCAGCCCACTTGAGCTGCTTGAAGTCCAGAAGATCATAAACGGCTCCTGAATAGTCCAGCGACGGCGTAAAAGCATCCCATTGCATATCGGTAACCGTCTTCTTCCTGGCTTCGTACCGTTTGGCGTAGTCGTAGTGAGCTTCCTCGAATGTTGTTCCTGTGTACTTGTAACACCAGCCGGTATCAAACGGGGCAATCGGCACCCTATCAGGGACCTTTAGAGCCGAAACATCTTCAATCCTCTTTTCTCTTTCATTATAGAGCTCTTCAGCTGTTTTACCCATTTTGGGACCTCCTTGTTATAGTACGGAGACAGCCTATCCCGCCTTCACCCATCCCTTGGCGATAGACACACTTTCTACAGCATCCCGTCCGTAAGCGTCAGCGCCGGTATAATCTCTTACTCTCTCATCCATTGGCCCGCCACCGATCATAATCTTAACCCTGTCTCTCAATCCCGCAGCCTTGATTGCTTCTATCGTATCTTTCATTGAGTCATAAGCCACGGTCAGGAAACCGCTGAGGGCTACGATATTGGAATCTGTTTCCTTGATTTTATCTATAAACTGTTTTGACGGTATATCGACCCCGAGATCATAGACTTCAAAGCCATTAACATCCAGCATGAAAGTGACGATGTTCTTGCCGATGTCATGAATATCTCCGGCTACAGTGCCCATAACGATCTTACCCAGGCGTTTAGTCTCTGCCGACGCCGTTAGTTTGGGTTTAACCAGGTCAGTGACCGCCTTTAGTATCTCACCGGAATACACCAAATCGGGTATGAAATAATCACTGTCGGCAAATCGCTTGCCCACAATTTCCATACCCTTCCGGCTGTCTTCAAGAATATTGAGCGGGTCTTCGCCGGAGTTCAATCTTTCATTTACAATCTCAATTGCTTCATTCTCTTTGAGATCAGCCATAGCGTTTACCAGATCCCCAGCCATATCAGGTTACCTCCCTTCCATATTTGGATTTGTAGTCCGCTAAAACTACTACATTGACCTCATCTGGCACCTCCCCTTGATTCCGATTCACCACTCCAAAAGGGAGTCTTTATCCCCGGTCCTTTTTAATCTTATATTTCCAGTGCCACAATAAAGCCCTCCAATATAGCGTCACTAGCCTTCCCCAGCAACCTCGCATCTCCTATTACATACGTTTCCTTGCCAAGGTCTCTGATTTTGGTAAGTTCTTCGAGCACAACTGCCTGCCTGCCAAAAGCATTCACAATACTATCCGCCGCTATTGTCCTCATAACCGTCATTCCATCTTTTTTATCAGTGATAGTAACCTCTCCATCACGGATTTCACACACCGTGCTACCCGTAATCACCTCCACGCCCGACATAGGTAACTTCACCATGATAAGATAATCTCTAGCCTCACGGATAAAAATCCCGGCTCCTGCCGGTGGTAGGGGAACTGCTTCGATCACGGTAACCTTTTTACCTTGTTGAACCAGATGCAATGCCGTCTCACAGCCAACCAGCCCTCCACCGAGTACAACGACACTTGTGCCAACGGTAGCCTTACCCCAAAGTACATCATCAGCCAGTACGCTTTTTTCTATCCCCGGTATCTCGCAAACCAGCGGCTCAGACCCTGTAGCGACCACAACCACATCCGGGGCGATATCATTTACCAATTTCATGCTAGCCGTGGTATTGGTCATTACCTTCACTTCCGCCTTTTTCAGCTGTGCTGTGTAATATTCGACCAGGCGCGCAATTGCTTTCTTGAATGTGGGGATTGCAGCTACATTGAGGGTGCCACCAAGTGTACCTTCCTTATCAACCAGCGTAACATCATGTCCCCTGATAGTGGCAACCCTCGCGCACTCTAGCCCTCCGGGACCACCACCGATCACAAGAACCTTCTTTTTTTCTTTCGCTTCCGGAATATCATCCTCACCCCGCCACAAGTAATCAAGCCTGACCGTTGGGTTGACATTGCAGTTAACCGGCCGCAAACTCTCAATTCTCAAGCCACACCCCTCCGTACATTTACTGCAAGGTCTTATATCTTCTACTCTGCCTTCCTGCGCTTTTTGGGGCCAGTACGGGTCAGCGATAAGTGCCCTGCCCAGAAATACCATATCAACTTTCTCATCACTGATAAGCCTCTCAGCGGCTTCGGGGGTATCCACTGAAGCGCCACTAATAACAGGCACCGCTACCACCTTTTTTACTTCTGAAGCCAAATCACGGAAAACGCCTTCCTCACCAATGTCATACAGAAATTCTATATACATGTTGAAAGTATCGTAGGTACCGCCGGTTACATCAAATGCATCAATACCCGCTTGCTCGAGTCTTTTGGCTGTATTTTTCGCGTCCTCGATAGTTATCCCGCCCGGCTCAAATTCATCTGAGCAAAGCCTCCAAATCATGGGGTAATCTTTACCGCACTTCGCTTTGGCGCGTGTGACTATTTCCTCAGCAAACAAGCCTCTATCTGCGCCATACTTATCTGTCCTCCTGTTGGTTAGCGGCGACAGGAACTGCTGAATCAAATAACCGTGGGTGCCATGTAGTTCCACCATGTCAAAGCCAGCCAATTTAGCTCTAAGAGCCGCGCCAGCAAAGTCTTCTACTATTTGCTCGACTTCCTCAGTTGTAAGCGCTCTCGGAGTTTTTACCGGTTTAGCTATCTTCCTGCCTATAGCACTTGGGCCGACCGTTTGTGTCAATACTGCCTGGGTACCGGCGTGAATTAACTGGAGACAGGCTACGGGATGATCCGCTGAACCTCCTTTAATGCCGTCTACCAAAAGGGTTAAGCCCGGTATATATGCATCACTCGTAATGTTAATTGACGCTGGTATCTGGCATCCCTGTTCATCAATATACGCACTTTCCACAATAATTAGCCCGACCCCTCCCCGCGCTCTCGCGACATAGTATTTTATTAAGCGGTCAGTTACTTCTCCATTGGGGCCAGCGTAGAGCGTGGTCATCGGCGCCATTACAATCCTGTTTTTGACCGGCATGCTCCCAATCTGTATTGGTTCAAATAGAGCCATGACTCTTCCTCCTTTTTTAGTTTTGGCTGGCTCACCTTTCACATATTCTTACTACGAGCGTAACTATATTGACCCTGTTTGACACCTCCCCTGAATTTTATTTTTTATTACCGGTGCAGTGCCCGGGACCTTGTCATGCTTTACCAAATCCAGCCTTTATATATCAGTCTTTTCGCTACCTGAGGGTCTGGAAGCAAATAACATAAACCCGTTACGTTACTTGACAGCTTTTCGTTTCCTCCTAGCCGGCTTTTCAGATGAGGCTACCTGTTTCCTGGTCGTTACCGTGATTTTCTTTGGTTTAACCCCGGCAGCTTTGGGAAGATTAACCTCCAGGACCCCGCCTTCATAACTGGCTTCAATCTTCTCCGCATCTACGTTAGAGGGCAGAGCTATCGAACGGAAAAAGCTGCCGTAGGAACGCTCGCAGCAGTGATAGTCTTCTTCCTTGACTTCAGTCTCAGCCTTTCGCTCCCCTTTTATGGTGAGGGTATCACCGACTACCGAGATATCTACGTCCTCCTCCTTGATACCCGGCAATTCAGCCTTCACCACGTACTTGTCCTCTTTCTCGAACACGTCTATGGAAGGCATCCACCCCCGCTCCTCTAAAGGAAGGCGTCTCCATGCTGGCATAAACGACCGGCCAAGTACATCCTCGAAGCGTCTTCCCATGTCTTCCATTTCTCTGAATGGTTGCCAGGGAATTAACCCCAATCTCGGTCTCCATCTTTCCACGGTCATAACCGGTACCTCCTTTGCTTGACCATTTTCAAATAGTGTCCCTTCTCTCAGACATTTTGAGATACACCAGCAATATTAGTAAATCAGCGATGACAGAGTTATATAATACCCGAGGAAAAAGTTACGAAATTATGACATTTTAATCGCCTGTTTTTACCTGGAAGCGTCGGGCATTCTGAGCATGCTTCTGCCACGTAACTCTGGTCCTGCTTTTTAGAAGTGGGGGAGCGATTGGCTCCCCCTTATTGGCTTAAAAATATTGACTTGAACGATATCTCAGACGTAATATATAAGCCAGAAAGGAGGCAAGCGGCCTCCGCCTTTTATCAGAAGTGCTTTACCCGCAGGAAGTCGCAGGTTCAAGTCATCTACCACCCACCATCGAGACTGGAGATTTCCTTCAATAATCATGGCTGATAAGCACGAAAGTTGATGCCAGGGAAATATGTCAGTAAGAAAGGGGTTTTAATCATGCCTGACTTTGGAGCGCCGTTTTCGGGTCTGAACAATAACCGCAAGCTGACCCATGAGGAGCTAGTCCGCGCCGTACGGTTTATGGTGGCCGCCGAGTATGAAGCCGTACAGTTGTACATGCAGCTGGCCGAATCAACCGATAATAAACTGGCGATAGCTGTGCTTCAGGACATTGCCGATGAAGAAAGGGTTCACGCCGGGGAATTTCTCAGGCTTTTAAAGCAACTTGCCCCGGACGAGGAGAAATTTTACCGTGAAGGAGCGCAAGAAGTAGAAGAGGAAATAGAGAAACTGGAAAAAGGCTAGGGGAAAACCGGGCCGATAAGAGACACCGGGGGAGCTGGTACGGCTCCCCCTTTATTTATTGCGAGCAGGCACACCGACAGCTTTATGAAAATAAAAGCTGATTTCGAAATATTCGGACACTGTCAGCCCGTATAACCTGTTACTCCATAAGTTCATCAGATGAGACACTCATTTTGACTTTGCTCGGCAATATCCATATAATGCCCGATAATAACCAGAGGAGGCAGAGAATGGACAACTTGTTTTTAATACTGGGATGGCCTGGACCTGTTGGAGTTGGCATTTTTCTTATTTGCCTGGGCACCATGATCTGGCTGCTCGCCAAAGCTGATGAGATTAGCAAGCGTGCCAAGGCATTTGCCAGGGGAAAGGAACCGGGCAAAAATAAGGAATAACTGCCTCTGACCGAAAAATAATTTGAAAACTATATCACAACCCGAAAGGAGGCAAGCGGCTTCCTCTTATTAGCCACGGATTGCCTTACCTGATGACGGTTGCATTCCTTAATTGGGACAAGGCCCCCGGCGCCCGTAGTACCAGCCGCGGTAAAGCCTGTTCCTGAGCTCTGTCATCAACGATGCGGCAAAGCCCATAAACAACATCACAAACGAGACGCAATCTTACCGAACTCTTCCTCACTGAAAGCCCGATGGGTATCGGTACGCACGTAGCCAAGAGAACCTACCTTGAGAGATGCCTGGGCTATGGTTTCATCATCCGGCGCTTCCACTATAAACATGGTGTCGTACCGGCCCAGACCCATCACCAGATAGAAATCTTTGACCTTCACACCCATATCCTCATAGGTCTTTTTAGCGGCTTCAACCCGGGCAGGACTGTCCTTTATGTCCCGTATACCCTGCTCCGTATAACCGAAGAATGTGACATACGTAGCCATGACAACCTCCTCATCAACCAGTTTTTCCCGTTTTCCGGTAAGTAAGCTATTCTACGAGCACTGCCACGGCACTGTCAAGAACACTCCAACGAGATGCGGGGTTCAAGCTCAGTTCACTTTGTTTGAACGTGCGGGTAAAACATGATAACATAAGCGAAATATCTGAAGGAGACAGCGATGTCAGATATGCATGCGGACGGTGAACCGGCAGCCAGGGTAATGACGGGCACCCCCATGCCCGCTGAAGACCCGCAAAACGGGTGGATTTATAGCTACTGCACCGGCTGTATGCAGGCTGATTGCAGTGCCAGGCTCTATCTCAAGAATGGAGTGGTCACCAATATTGAAGGCAACCCGGACAGTCCCCTCAACAAGGGCAAGGTATGCATCAGGGCGATTGCCGGCATCATGGGACTGTACAACCCTTACCGCGTCAAGGCGCCACTGAAGCGCACCAATCCGGAAAAGGGCCCTGACGTCGACCCGAAGTGGGTGGAGATAAGCTGGGAAGAAGCGTATCGAACCATCGGCGAAAGGTTCAGCAAGATTAGAAAGGAAGACCCGAGAAAGCTGGCGGTATGGTGGGGTTTCGGCGCCTCGGAAGGAACTCTGATAAGCGCCAAGGGATCGCCGAAACCGGGCCCCGGTGAATTTGTCTTCACCAAAGCATTCGGGACCCCGAATATGATATTTTCCCGTCCCCTCTGCGCCATCCACTACGCTTCCAACCTGGTACACGCCCAGCATAGTGAGGCTATTACTGATTTGCAGTACTGCGACTATTGTATCTCACCGGGCAGGACACTGGGCCCTAATGTCGGTACCACGCATTGCAGTGACCGCTTTATCAACGCTATCGAGCGGGGCATGAAGCTAATAGTGATTGACCCGCGCTTCTCCCCCGAAGCTGCCAAGGCATACCGCTGGATTCCCATCATACCGGGTACCGATCTAGCCTTCGCCCTGGCGATGATACACGTCATCCTCTACGAGATAAGGAAATTCGACGAGTGGTCGGTGAAGAACCGCACCAACGGCCCCTACCTCATCGGCTCCGACGGCTACTATGTCCGGGACACCGCTACCGGTAAGCCGCTCATCTGGGACCCGGTGGACAGCCGCGGCAAGACCTTTGATGATCCGTCCATCAAGGACTATGCCCTGGAAGGCGAGTACCGGGTGGAAGGGGTAACCGCCAGACCGGCGCTCCAGTTGATAAAGAAACGCATGCAGGACTACACGCCGGAGTGGGCGGAGGCAATCACCACGGTTCCGGCGGCTATCATCCGCGAGGTAACCCGGGAGTTCGTGGAGCATGCCCGGATTGGCAGCACCATCACTATCGACGGTTTCGAGTTTCCCTTTAGACCCGCCCAGTTTACCGGCTCCGGCCGAGGGGCTGTCTCCCACAAAAACGGTACCTACTTCGACCTGGCGGGCAAGATTATCAACCTGCTGGTAGGCAGCCTGGAGGTACCCGGCGGTGTGACCGGAAACCGGGGTCCCGGGCCCGGGACTCACATCCTCAAGCCCGATGCGGACGGTATAGTAACCCCAATTGAGGAAGCCATCGGCGTACCCTTCAAATATCCGCCGGACCATGTAGGCGTGTATGAGTTCTACCCGCATGCCCACGCCACCCCCCACCTCCTGGCCCGAGCGGTGATGGAACCGGAGAAGTATTACCTCAACTATGAGCTTGAGGCGATGCTGCTCTGCGGCGCCAACTCCATACGCGCTACCGGTGACCGGGGCCTGCTTATTGACGCCTTTCGCAAGGTCCCGTTTATCGTATCCTTCGCGGTCAACTTCGATGAGTCCGCCATGATGTCCGACATCGTGCTCCCCGAGCCCCATTTCCTGGAGCGCAGATACGTCCGATTCCTGCAGCATATGACCACCCACCAGAACATTGATGATAGTATCCGTGGCCTGATTATCACCCTGGGTCGTAACGGGGTACCCCAACTGTTTAACGCCAGGCTCATGGATGACTCATTAATCGAGATAGCTGACCACGGCGGCTTCCTCAGGGGGCCCGGTGGCCTCAACGACCAGGCGAACCAGGCGTTCCGTCTCGAAGGTGAAAACAAGCTCGATCTGAATGAAAAATATACCATCGAACAGGTGCTGGACCGGAGAATAAAGCAGTTCTGGGGCCAGGAGTACGGTTTTGACCATTTGCTGGAGCACGGGGTTATCTATAAGTGGGATGCCACCGGGAAACGGGGCTACAACTATTATTATTACCCCGACAATAAGACGCGGTTCCCTATCTATTTCAATAAATTGAAGGAATCGGGCGACCGAATGACGGCGAACCTCAAAGAGAATAACATAACTATTCCGGCGCTGAGCAACCAGGAGGACTATTTCAATTATTTTCAGGCTATTCCTTACTGGGTACCCAATTACCGGGATGAGGCGCCCCCTGAGTACGATTTGTGGGCTATTAACTGGAAGACCAACTTTATGCCCTTCGGCACCGGCAACACCCAGGAAAACGCCTGGCTGTCCGAGCTGCGCGAAATTGACCCGTACGAACTCTATATATGGATAAACTCCGAAACTGCCCGGAAGAAAGGCCTCAAGGACGAAGATGAAGTCCGGGTGGAGTCGATGTACGGAAGTACCAACGGGAAGCTCCGGTTGACCGAGCTTATTCACCCCGAGGTAGTGGGCGTACCGGCCTGTTACGGCAGCAGCACCATGATGATGTGTCCCTATGCCAGAGAAGGCCCTTACTTCAATATACTCATATCCGGGAACCAGGACTCCGGGATTGACCCGGTACACGGCGGGATAAATATCGGTCCGCGAGTGAAAGTATATCGAGCGGGGGCTACAAGGAGAGCACAATGACCAAGTACGGCATGGTGATAGACCTGAGAAGATGCATCGGCTGCGATACGTGTTCCATAGCTTGTAAGGCGGAGCATGCTACCTCACGGGGAATAATGTGGAACCGGGTATTGAAGTATGAGTCGGGTAAATATCCCAACAGCCGGATTAACTTCCTGCCGATAACCTGCATGCATTGCGAAGAGCCGGAGTGTGAGAAGGTGTGCCCCACCGGGGCGACACATCGGCGCGACGATGGTATTGTGACCATTGATTATGATAAATGTATCGGCTGCCGCTACTGCATGGTAGCCTGCCCCTACGCGGCACGATACTTCCTGGATAAAGTGCGCACTTACTACCCGAACTACGTTACCGCCTACGAGGAGTTAAACCTGGACAAGAATGAAATGGGTGCCGTTCAAAAATGTGACTTCTGCCTGGAGCGGGTTGAGCAGGGTCTCCAGCCGGCCTGCGTGGTATCCTGTCCTACCAGCGCCCGCTTCTTTGGAGACATGGATGACCCCGACAGCGAGGTTTCCCGGCTCATCCGGGAAAGAGAGGGCTTTGTGCTCAACCCGGAACTGAATACCAAGCCTTCGGTCTATTACCTGCCCAGCGAGCAAAGGGTAGCCACGGAGGAGCAGCGATGACGGACACACAAAAAGTATGGGGATGGCAAGTAGCCGCCTACCTTTTTCTGGCAGGTGTCGGTGCCGGAGCCTATCTCACCGGCTTCGTGGTGAGCCAGGTAGTCCCTGAGCTCGCCATTCTGTTAAGGATAGGCATCCTGCTGGGAGCACCGCTGGTAATTATCGGCATTATCTTTCTGGTTATCGACCTGGGTAAAAAGGCACGGGCTTTGCTGGTATTCTCACAGCCGGGGACTTCATGGATAGCGCGGGGGACGATTATCATAACCGCCTTCGTGATACTGGACTTAATCTATCTGGGGACATTGATATGGCCCTTCACCGTAATCGCCGGTGCGCCGGGTCTCCAGCTTGCGCTGGGAATTATCACGGCACTATTTGCCGTGCTCACCCTCCTCTATACCGGAATGGTGCTGGGTACCGCCAAGTCCATTGCCTTCTGGGACCCCTGGTTCCTGCCCGGGCTCTTCCTGGTATCCGGCATATCAACCGGCGCCATGTGCCTGACGCTCTACCTCTCCATATACGGGTTTTCGGCCGGGCAAGTTCTTGAGCAGCCACTAATGCTACTCGGACGCTATGATACCTTCATCATACTGGTGGAGGCGCTCATTATCGCTTTCTACCTGGTCAAAATGTACCAGCGGTCTGACGCCAGGAGTTCAGCACGGGTGGTGACGCAGGGTAACCTCGCCCCGCATTTCTGGGCCGGCGTGGTGCTAGCCGGACTGGTGGTCCCCTTCGCGGTTGAGATGTATCTTACCTCCCTGCCCGCAACCGCGACCGCGGCAATGCTGGTGCTGACCCTTGCCGCCGGTATTATCGGCCTCATTGGCGGCTTCATGCTCAGGTACCTGGTCATCGCCGGCGGTGCCAGCCTGGCGCTCAACGTGAGGGGCATTCCGGTACCGGTCCCCAGGACCTCGAAAATAGCGGATTACCGGCAATTTACTTTATAGTCAGCCGAGTAATAAAAACCCGGGGTAAAAACCAGGCGTTATATAGTAACCTGAAATAACCACACTCACACCGGTCTCATTAAATTGGGTAGCAGCAGCGAAATTTGCGGGAAAGTAACCAGTATCGCCAGACAGACCAGCATCGCTATCAGGAAGGGAAGGGCTCCGCGGAATATGAGGAATACTGAAACATCCTTCACATATCCGCTAAGCCCGTAGACGACTATGCCCACCGGTGGGCTGATGTGTCCCATCAGGACGGTAACCATCGTTACTACGGCAAGCCAGACAGGGTCAAAGCCAAGTCCAACCAGTATGGGGTGCAGTATTGGCGCCGCCAGCAGGATAATCGACATGATATCCATGATAAAACCAATCAGGATATAGAATATCAGGACAATCGTCAATACAATATACGGCGAGATGCTGAGTCTACCGATAATTTCCGCCAGATGCAGGGGAATCTCGGTAACCGTTACAAACCGGCTGAAGACCATAGCTCCGGTGACGAGGATGAAAATCCTGCCCACCAGCTTTGCCGTTTCGAAAAGCGAATAGGTAAAGCCCTGCCAGGTCAATCGCCGGAACACCAGGCCAAGGACGATAACCCCAAAGACCCCTACTGCTGCCGCTTCGGTGGGAGTAAAAATACCACCGTAAATGCCCCCCAGCACTAGTAAAATTATCACCAGGCTGCCGATGACCCTCCGCAACGATGCCAGCCTTTCCCGCCAGCTTGCCGCCGGCGACGGTGGCGCCACCCGGGGATTAAATCGGACCCAGACCCATATCGTTATCATAAAGAGCAGGGTAAGCAACAGGCCGGGCAGTATACCGGAAATAAACAGCGTGCCGACTGACTGTTCGGTGAGAATGGCATAGAAAATAAAGCCGAGACTGGGCGGGATTAAGAAACCCAGATTGCCGCCGGCAGCCAGACAGCCGAGAGACAGTACGTCGGCATACTTATGCTTCCGCATTATGGGCAGCGCCACCGTGGCGACGGTGGTCGCCGTGGCGATGGCATCACCGCATATCGCGGCAAACATGGCACAGGCGCCGGTAGTCGCCATTGCCAGACCACCACGCCGGTGCCCTACCCATTTATTTATGGCGTGGAAACCATCCGCACTCAGTCCCACTTCGGAAGCAAGAAATCCCATCGCCACGAACAGTGGAATGACACTGAAAACATATGAGGATGCCGTCCGGAAGTACTGCATACCGAGGACAGACAGTCCCGGGTCCACACCTCTGACCACCCCCAGCCCGATGAACCCGACCATAGCCAAGGCAAGGCCTACCGGCATATTTAAGAAGATAAGCACAAAAAGCACACATACGCCAATAACGCCCACTAAAGCCAGGCTCATTTCCGTACCGCTCTAACCATGTAGTTTATAATAGTAAAGAAGACTGCGAGGCTAGCCACTATACTACCGAAGGCGACGATAAACAGGAAGGGATAGTGAGGTATGTTCAGTATTCCGGTTTCAACACCGGCATCCCAAATATGTATCCCCTGAACGATGCTCTGCCAGCCAATCAGGCCGAAGAGCACGGCACTGAGAAAATCGGTACACAGGTCAGTTCTGGACCTTACCTTTGGTGAGAACCGGGCGACCAGCACATCAATACTGACGTGCCTCCCCGTCGCTGTGGAATAAGCCACGAAACAAAAGACGACCACCACCAGCATAATGCCGATGAGTTCAAAACTAAATGGCAACGGGCTGTTGAAGGCGCGGCGCAGGGTAACGTCTACCACCACCAACAGCACCATTGCCATTAATACAATTGCCCCGATATCACGGGCCCGGCGGCTCACCAGGGAAATCCCTTTTCTAAGCAAATCCACACTATCTGTCAGCAGGGTCAAGATTCAGGCCTCATTTCTAATATTTCTTGATTGCTGCCAGCGTGTCGTCAAATATTGCTTGTCCCGGTATTCCCTCGGCTTCCATCTCCTTTATCCATTCGTCATATACCGGAGTAACCGCTTCCCTCCACCGTTCCCTTTCCTCATCGGGAAGGTAATAAATCGGGGGATTGCCCACTTTTTGGTCATAGTCCATAACGATGGGCAGGAATTCTTCGTTGGTCTCATCCCAGACTTTACCGGAATACATCGAGTACTCCAGGCCGGCGGTCTCATCAAATATCCGCTGGATATCCGGCGGCAGGCTGTTCCAGGCATCAAGGTTCATGATAATCGCGTTGGTGTTCGTTCCCAGGTCTACATTAGCTGTGCGGTACTTGGTGACCTCGTGGGCTTTCCATGTCCAGCCACCCTCCCATTCATGCCAGCGGCCGTCAAGCAGGCCCCTCTCCAGCGAGGTGTAGATTTCCGGCTCGGGCATGAACACCGGAACCGCCCCCAGTGCCTTGGTTATCTTGGTCAGCACGTCCGAGGTACAAGACAGCTTCAGACCATTGAGGTCTTCCAGGGTTTTCACCTGCTTTGTCCTTGTCCACAGCTGGAAGAGACCGGTGGGATAGACCCAGAGCACCTTCACCTTGCTGAACTCCGTATCCGCCATATATTTCTCCATCATTTCCCAGAATACGGCGCCAGCAATCTCGGATGAAGGAAACAGCATGGGTAAGGCAATCACACCAATTCGCGGGAAGGCGCCCGGGGTGAAATTGGGGTCAATCCAGCCGATATCGGCGGTACCCTTGAGAACCAAATCATAGTGGTCCGGTGCGGCGCCCAGAGCCTCCGCGGGATAAAAGGTTACCTTGACCCTTCCGTTGGTACGCTTTTCTATCGTTTCCCCCCAGGGATGAAGAATGCGCTCGGCAGGAGGGCAGGTTGGCGGCGGCCAGTAAGAAAATTTAATTTCTATAGGTTTTTCTGGTACTGGTGCTAAAGCGGGGGCTGGTGCTGGAGCGGGGGCGGGGGCTGGTGCTGGGGCTGGAGCGGGAGCTGGCTGGGCACATCCAGCGAGAATCAAGGTAGCCAGCAATATAACTGCTAATCCCAATAAGCCAACTTTCTTCATCTCTTCTCCTTCGTTTTTAAGCGCTTTGATTGATCAACCTAAAACGAGGAATGCATTATAATTCATTACTCCATACGCACCTCCTTAATCTAGTTCATGATTTAATTATTTGTATTGACAATGTATCATCATGTACAATCAGTGTACCAGAGAGTACTACAGGCGAACACATGTTGTCAAGCTACTCAAGAGATTGGTGATTCATCCCGGAACAGGTTTATTAAGAATGAGTCAGGACAGGTACTACTCCCCCCAATAGTACCCGTAGAAGATGGAAATCTCGACACTTAATTACGGTATAGCATTCATTCACAAGAGGATGTGTGTCCGGTGAGGGAGCCATTTTTTGCCTCTGCCGGCTTCTCTTGCCCCATCTAGTCTCACCTGGAGCCCGCAGGCCTGGTACTCACAGACCAGACGTCTTTTCCCATAGCTTGTTTTAGAGAATGGCCATAGAGTTCATCCTACTTTGTTCAGAACGCCATATCTGTTTTCCAGACCTGCCATACCTTACCAGCCAGATCGGGGCCGGGCTTTAAAGTTGGCTTGCCCGGCTGCCAGCCGGAGGGGGTTACCTCACCGGTGTCACGCACGTGCTGGAATGCCCTGACCTGGCGAATTAGTTCAGCCACGTTGCGCCCTACCGTCGGTGCCAGCACCTCCATAGCCTGAATGATGCCGTCAGGGTCAACCAGGAAACGGCCCCGAATGTTCACCCCGGATTGTTCATCGTAAACTCCATAGACACTGCCGATACGTCCGCCGGCATCGGACAACATCGGAAAGGGGACCCCGCCCGGGACCATCTTGGAAAGCTCTTCCTCCTGCCATATCTTGTGGGTGAAGCGGCTATCCGTACTCAGTGACAATACCTGCACCCCCAGAGCCTGCAGTTCACTGTACTTGGCGGCAACTGCCGATAGTTCGGTAGGTCAGACAAAGGTAAAGTCACCGGGGTAGAAACAGAGTACTACCCATTTTCCCTTATAGTCAGAAAGCTTGATATTTTTAAACCCGCCATCGATAAAGGCACTCGCTTCGAAATCCGGGGCTTCCTTGCCAACCTGAGCAACCATCCTGGTTTCCTCCTTTTTTCTTTGGACCTGCACCGTTTCCGGCGCTCCTTCTTCAATACCAGCAATTGGGCCTTTAGCCGGTTGAACACAGCCATCTACAGCTTCAGGCATAGTATCACCTCCTTCATTGCTATGGTCGCATCGACTGAATTACAGCAAAGATATTTATCGGCAAATTGTACATTTTATCGCCAGCATAGTCAATGGTAAAGGTCACAATCTGATAATAAATATACTGCTGCCTTTACTCTATGGACATAAGAAACACTCCAGTCATGGTGCGGTTATGATTATGCCGGCAAAATGGCGGAACCCGGTAGTATGCGAGATGAATATCAAGCAATAATAACCTGCGTAGCCAAGGCAATGCCAGGTATCCCGCCGAAACACCGGAAATGGAGGATACCAGGGTACATATTCAGTATGTCAGATGGCGGCGGGAGCAGTAACCGGTTGCTGCTCTTAGCCATAACCGGCGATTACGGACATTGTGGGATGCCCGGACTACGGTGCCGCTGCGTCCGGCTCATTCTTCAGAGTCAACTGGATACGTTTATCCTGAGCCGTAACGCTGCCTACAGTCGGCATCTTTTTTAAAATGTAGAGTAGTGGAATTGGTTCGACTATGGTTATGTAAAGCGAGCAATCACCATCCGAAGAGAGTGATTCGCCGGTAGCTTTTATTTGGGTAACTTTAGCCAGGCATTCCTTAAAACTCCTTATTTGCGTTGAGTCGGTAAAAGATGATGCAATTTGCAACTCAACATCCCCCTCAAAAAGCCGGCCCTCAGCAATCTCGGCCCGTGCCTCATCCCTGGCGGACTGGACAACCTGTTTCGCTTCCTTTTTCGCTGCCGCGATAATGTTACCTGATTCCTTCTCCGCCGTCCGCCTGGCACGGGCAACAATAGTCTCCGCTTCCTCCCTGGCTTTTCTAATAATTCGCTCCTCTTCCCGTTTTACCTTTTCTTTGGCTTTGGCTCTGGTATGAGCTTCAGCCTCCTGTAACAGTAACTCGGCTCTCTGCCTGGCTTGACCGGTAATTTTATCTGCTTCTTCGTTCGCCTTTTGCCTGGCTTCATCAACAAAGTGTTCAGCTTCCTCCGTAGCCTTGGCGATTATACCCTCCGCCTTTGCCCAGGCGCCTTCAACAATATGGGACGCCTCCTGCTCAGCAAGCATTCTCAGCGCGAAGTGTTCTCTTTGAAGAGCCTCAGTAATTTTCTGCCGGAACTCGGCAATGAGTACCTGCGTCTCATCAACTTCGACTTCTTGCCGTTCCTTAATCTCAGCCATTACCCGCTGTCCTTTCTCCCGCCCGTACCCAACTCGCGGCTACAGGTAACCGTGCCCGTGCCTTTCATCCCCTCCCCTGTAGTCACTCTCATCCATCGTAATTCTAGCCCCCGTGCAATCAAATTTGAATAGATAATTAGTCATGTGTCTTTCTAGCCCCTTTGCCGAAGTTAGATTCAGCACCGGGGTCCTTGCCTCTGCCCAGGGCTGTGCCATTAGTAAAAACCGGCTTGTATGCGCTCCTCTCCATTGGTAAAATGTACGTATGAGAGTAGGTGCTTTCGAAGTAAACGAGCCGCTACCCAGGCTGAAAAAGCCCCATGCGCTCACCATATTGCGTCCCTGGATAGATGTGGGCAGCGTCGGTACGTTAACGCTTAACTGGTTGGAGAAGGCGTGTCACGCCAGGCAACTGGCCAAGCTGTCCCGGCCCGGTAATTTTTTTGACTTCACCCGCTACCGCCCAATGCTCTATCTGAATGAAGGTCGCCGCCAGGTTACCATCCCCAATTGCTATATTAACTACAGTCAGCGACCGACGGGAAACGATTTTCTCTTCCTCCATCTTCTCGAACCCCACATGCACAGCGAGTTCTTTATCGATTCGGCGCTACGGTTACTGGAGATGTTCGAAGTCGAGCGGTATTATCTCGTCGGCAGCATGTATGACTTCGTGCCCCATACCCGGCCCCTGCTGGTGACCGGCGGGGCAACCGGCAGAGACGCTGAAGAGGACTACCGGAAGATAGGACTGGTCACCGGCGACTATGAAGGTCCGATAACCATTTTCTTCCTGGTATCGGAGCTTATGTCAGAACGCGGTACCGATTCCATGAGCCTGATAGTCCACCTGCCCCAGTACACCCAGCTGGACGAGGACTACATGGGGGTCAGCCGGCTCATGAAGATTTTTTCCTCCCTGTACAATATCCCGGTATCAGAGGAAAATATCAAGCAGGCGGAGTGGCAATACGAACAAATCATAGCTCAGGTTGCCAGGAATCCCCAGGTGCAGGAAATTGTTGAGCAGCTTGAGGCTCACTACGACGCACGAGTAGCCGGGAAGAAAGCCGAGGTGGAAGAAAGGGACGAGAAGCTGCCCACCCTTTCACCGGAGGTGGAAAAATTCCTCCGGGAAATGGAAAAGCGTTTCCGGAAAAGCTAAACAGGTGAGCCGGTTGCTCCTGTACTTCCCGGGTATTACCGGTTCTCAGTGCTTAACCGGCTATTCACTGTCGTCAGTCAATAACCCAGGCGTCAAAGCGCAGGCCGGTGGCCGGATCATACGGCCTGCTGAATGCTTCCGGATAGAGCTTCCTCCATTCTTCCATCCGGTCTACGGTTACTTTGCCAGCTTCAACCAGGTAGCCACTGGTTGCCATTCCGAAAGCATTTTTCGAGGTGGTATTGGCGGGAGATATCAGGTTATTGGAGCCACCCCGGTCAAGACCGGTCGTTATCGGGTCATGCCTCGCCCCGTGGTCCTGATACACCGCCCCGGGAATTATTCGCTCGGTCACATAAGCCCCGCCCAGGACGGTGCCTCGCTCGTTGTAGAGCTTGACGATATCGCCGCTTGCTATGCCTCGTGGCGCCGCATCCACCGGGTTTATCCATACCGGCTCATACCGGTACCCGTCCGGTCCCTTAACCTTGCCCATTTCGATTTCTCTTAACCAGGATACATCATCGTGCTCGGCATGCATCCGCCACCTGGGGTGGTTGGAAACCAGGAGCAGCGGGTATTTCCCGGCTCGCCGGCACTGGCGGCTCTCCTGGTGGGTCACGCCTCCGGGAATCCAGTGCGGGACCGGCGGGCGCTCTTCGTCGTCGGGAAAGTGCTCCGCCAATCCCTGGCTATGGAATTCTATTTTGCCCGACATGGTATGCAGGGGGTGGGCACCGGGTTCCCGGTAGAATTCTATCATCCCCGCCGGGTGTTTCTCCCAGTCCGGAGCCGTGGGGACGACGTAGTACCCCTTTTCGTTCAATTCCCCCCAGCTTACCATAGCCGCCACACCTGACTGTTCAAAGCCGTGCCGTATCCACTGCTCAACGGTCCTGCCTTCAGTGAACCGGTCATACGTTCCCATTTTCCGGGCTATCTCACCGACTATCTCATAGTCGCTCAGGGACTCTCCCAGAGGCTCGACGCATTTCCCCTCGGGGAAAATGAGGTCGAACTGACCACTATACCCGACGGATATATCTTCTTCCTCCAGCTTGGTATTGACCGGTAAAATAATGTCAGCGTAAAGACAATCGTTTTCCAGCCAC
>Ga0180431_10002594_pt1 | contig 24137 bp, 22 predicted proteins | sample SS_ome_11_FD_132459 | JGI IMG/M metagenome (GOLD analysis project Ga0180431, IMG submission 132459) | Hypersaline lake sediment archaeal communities from the Salton Sea, California, USA - SS_1_MS_1 metaG | ecosystem: Environmental > Aquatic > Non-marine Saline and Alkaline > Hypersaline >...
AAAGCAGAATTTGAATCTCTCCCAGCATCTTTTAGATCTTTACTAGAATCTTTCTATTCTTCTATGGTTAAGATTAACGAAAACGGCCTTAGCTTCTATGTTGGAAACAGCAGCTTTAAGCTTGTTGAAGAAAATGATTCAGTTGCAATCTATTCGAAAGAAACTAAGATTAACTTCAAGGATATCAATCAACTTGCTAAGCAGATAGCTTTAGAGATCTCTGGTAGCTTAGGTGTTAATGAATCTAAAGCAGTTTCGGATCTTATCAACCTATATGAAAATTTTGAAAATATCGTTGAATTGGATTTCGCTAAGAGATTGGAATCAAAGGTATTTGAAGGTGTATCTGTAAACCTTATTAAATGGAACTCAAACCTTTACCTTAACAGGATCAATGAGGGAATGAACGAGAATTCTCTATTTAAGGTTAATGGATCACAAGCTACCAACATGGTTAAGGATTTGATGAAGTACGACATCTCTGAAGGATTAACAGAATTCTTGGATGGCGAGAACAGAATCAAGTCTATTATGCTTAACGATAGAAAGCAAATCATTGATAATATTTCTATTGTCGAGAATGAAATCAATAAGATTTCACATGCAATGTCTACAAACCCACTTTATGAGAATTCAAAAGAAATGCACAGAGCTAAGCATATGCTTGAGCAAGAGCTTTCTTCGTTGAGGAAAAAATGGGCGGCTGTTAACGAGGAGATCGAAAAGATCGAATCAACTGTAACGGAAGTAAACAACTTAAACGAGGACGAGAAATTTACTGTAGGTGACTATGTAAAGGTAAAAGAATCTGGTAATACTGGTAAGGTAATTTCAGTCGATAGTACTTCTGGCTCTTATACAGTTCTTATGGATAACGGAAGAACCGGAGATTTCAGAATGGACGAGATCGTTGATATCGAAGAGGCACTAAAATCTGCTGGTGAAGAAAACCAAGAAGCAGACGAGACTCAGGAAGAAATTAAGGAGCAAGAAATGGCAGTAGCTCCTGAAAAACAAACTGAATCCGCAAAAGATAAAACCCCTGCTGCTACTCTTAAGGCTAATACTTCTGCAGCTCCTTCTGCTAAGGATCAGGACGATGCTGGTAAAAAGGACATCGAAAAGGAAGATCATGCTAATTTAGAAGAAGCACCAGAGGGTAGCGAGAAGGAAACCAAGTATGACATTAAGTTAAAAGATTCTTTGGTTGACAAAGTGGGATACAACGTGAATGAAAATTCTGAAGACGTTGAGTCTACCGAGCCCGAAATGGCTGAAGCTCCTACTGATGGTAATACAGAACTCTCTGAAAGAGACGTTGAAAATACCGACCAAAACTTAGCGGAAGCCCCGGGCGGAAGAGATCATGCAGATTATGATGTAAAAGCTGCTCACGCAGAGGAAAAGAATCCGGATATGGTTAAAACTGATCCTGAAATGGCTTCAGCTCCTGGGGATGGTACAGATAAAGAAATGCATCACGAGGTTGGCAAAGAAATGGGATATAATCTTGATGAAGCAAATGATGTTGAAAAGACAGACCAACAGTTTGCAGTAGCACCAGGTGGTGAGCACAAAGCAGAATATGATGTTGAAGTTGCTAAAGCTGAAAAGGCAGTAGCAGACGTTATGAAGACAAACCAAGAATTAGCTGAAGCTCCTGCAGCAGGAACTGAAGCTGAAACTGATGTTGAGGTAAACCCAGAAATGGGATATAACATTGACGAAAGCGAAGAGTCAAAAAAAAACTAAGAAAAATACTTAGTAAAGTTTGGGCTTTTGCTCCAACGGGAAAGGATCAATCTGAAACACCAGAACCTTTCGTCGATGAAATAAAAGATAAAATGAGCGTCGCCCCAGATGGAAAAGAACCAGCTGGAGACACGCTCATTTCTTCTGAAGATGGATCTGAAGAGGATAAGGCCTAGGCCGAAACTAACCTCGAGGTTTAATCTAAAAATAATATAAGTATTAATAAGGTTATGGCAAAGGCTTATGTAAAAAATAAAGACCTGTTGGCTGCTATTCTAGAGTCAAAGGAAAAAGGTGAGCTAACACCAGAGACCATCGAGATGTTTGGTTTAATGGTTCAAGGCATTTCAAAAAAGATGGCTTACCGTGACCCAGACGATAAAGCTGATTGTATGGCTTTTGCTATGGAAGACCTTTGTAAATATTGGAACAGGTTCAATCCAGAAAAGTCGAATAATCCATTTGCATATTATACACAAATTGCAAAAAATGGGTTTGCAAAGGGGTGGAAGAAAATACATCCACCAAAGGCACCAAAAACGATTCCATTCTCTTACATAACAGGCGATGACAATACATATAATGTATAATCATGCCCGATATAAAGAAAATAAAACCCAATGGGGACTATAAGTCTGGCTTATACGTTCCACAAAACCCGGACAAGTACATTGGTGACGTCCATAACATAATCTGCAGATCTTCTTGGGAATTCAGGTTTTGTCGTTATTGCGATACTAACGACAAAATACTTAAATGGAGTTCTGAACCAATCTCTATTCCTTATTACAATCCTTTGGATAAAAAAGAACACCAATATAACGTGGACTTTTATATGCAAGTTCTTAAAGATGATGACCAAACCCAGGATTGGATAATAGAGGTCAAACCAGAAAAACATTTTAAGAAGCCTATTCTGGAGGGCAATTCAACACTTAAGAAGCTTAAGTCTTATAACCATAAAATGCAGATCTGGATTACTAATCAAGCCAAATTTAAAGCAGCCCAGAGATGGGCAGATGCTAGGGGATATAAATTTGGTGTGGTTGATGAGAACTTTTTATTTAGGAGCAAGTGAAGCCTTTCGAAGAACAAATTAAGGAACTAAGAAGGGGATCTCAGTCGATTTCTAATATCTCTAAGGAATCTAATGATTTATTTAAGAGAAAATACGGTCCAGATGGATCTGGTGGAAGATTAGAATTCAATGGTGATTTCATACCGGGTAAATTCTATACCTGTGAATATAAAACGAAAACGAAGGTCTCTGAGAAAACCCCTTTTATCGATAGGGAGCCAGTTTTTATTTTTCTCAAAAAGGAAAAATTTCAAAGTGGATCTATAGCGGTTTCTGTCGATCTTGGTGTAATCCCTCCCGATTATAGGGGAAATATCATGATGAAATTGTGGGATCAGTATTACAACATATTTAAGGATAATGAGTCTTTACCTTATACTTCTCAAATTCCCATACAAGGAATTAGCAGATCTTTTGACCTTTTGTTGAATGGTACTGGATGGAAAACTTCCCTCACCGGATTCAAATTGGATTTTATGGATAACATTAAGGTTATAGATTATTCTGACCTTGTGAGAATTCCATATCTTTCGGATTTTATGATAGAGGGACAATCAATAAATTGGATATATAATGATTATAGATCGAAATTAAACCTTTAAGGTTAAGTACAAAACATAGATCTTATTTTATAAATGGCCGGATTTAACGAAACACCAGAGGGCAACCCAATATTCCAAAGGATTAGAGAATCTGTAAAATCTCTAAGTAATTTTGGTATGAGATATGGTGACATGGTCATTAAAAACTCACAAGCAATTGGATCGATAGAGGCTGAATTTATGAAAAAGCAATCTATCGATGACGAGAGTTTGCTTTATTCATTAGGTAGACAAGATACTACTACAAGGCAGTTTATTAGCTACTATGATAAAGATTATGCGGGGAAGAGAGACTATCTTAGAAAGTTTGCTCTTAATCCTGAGATAGAGTATATCCTTGATACCGTTTGTGACGAGGCTATTACTTTTGATTCCTATAATTTCTTTGCGTATCCTGCATTCTTGAACCTTACCGGAGTTAAAGATAAGGTAAAGGAAAGACTTGATGAGAACTACAAGAAGCTTTACGATATGTTTGGCTTTGGGGATGACATTAGTGCCTGGCAGTATTTTAGGCAGCTGATGGTTGATGGATTTCTTTCTTTTGAAATTGTTTATGATGATAAAGGAAAGAATATAATCGGGTTCAAAGAGCTCGATGCAACTACACTAATGCCATCCGTAGAAAAACAACCTGATGGCACTTATTTGAACGTGTGGTATCAATACCCCAAGGATATTAATAAGAGGAGGATGCTATACGATTCCCAGGTGATCTACATATCATTTGCTAAGGGAAACACAGTTTCTAGAGTAAGTTACGTCGAGAGACTGATAAGACCTTATAACGTTCTTAGAATTATTGAATACACTAGGGTTATTTGGTCTGTTATGAATGCTTCCTTCCGGATGAAAATGACAGTACCGATCGGATCTAGATCTCCTCAAAAATCTATGCAAACCTTGGGAGAGTTAATGAGTATCTATAAAGAAGATATTAGGTTCAATGACGAAAGTGGGGAACTAACTATCGACGGGAGACCAAAAATCCAGTTCTATAAGAATTATCTTATGCCATCTGGTGTAAATGGAACACCGACGATAGAACCCCTAAACAATGCAGGACCTAACCTTAACGATCCACAGCCGCTAGCATATTTTTATGATAAGCTTGTTCAAGAATCTAAGGTTCCTTTTTCAAGATTTCAAGGACCCGATGGAGGATCTATTGGAAACTATTCAAATGGAGCAGAAGGACTTGATAAGGAAGAAATAAGATTTGGTAAGTTTATTAGTAGGCTTAGATCCATATTCCAGGACTTGCTGGTTAAGCCCCTTTGGATTCAGATGTGTAAGGATTTCCCCGAATTAGAGAAGGATTACTTATTTAAAAGCCAACTTGGTCTAGAATACGTTTCTGATAATCCCTTTAGGATTAACCAGGAGATAGAGACTATGCTTAAAAAGAAAGAGCAGATTGATGGTATGTATACTCTGACCGATGATAGCGGTGAGCCATTCTTTTCTTTGGCTTATCTAATAGAATCTCATCTTGGAATGACTGAAGATGATATCAAGGCGAACAAGGAAGCCATTGAGAAGAGAAAAGAGGAAGAAAAAAAGAAATCCGAGGAAGAGGCTAAATCTACAGGAGAGGAAGGAGAAGGTGCTCCTCCAGAAGAAACCCCGGAGGAATCACCGGCAGAGGGTCCGGAAGAAACCCCACAAGAATAATAATATAGGATGGCAGGTTTTTTAGATTATGTAGCAGAAAGATCCTTCTTGGGCAACCTTTATAAGAATTTGTCTAAGGTTGGAAGGTTTGGTATGGAGTATGAGGATATGGTAATTCGTAATTCTCAAGCTGTTGGTGCTACCGAATCTAATTTTTTCAACGAGCAAGGAACAGGATTTACCGAGAATAATGCCTTTTATTGGACCCTTGGATATCAAGATACTAAGGTCAGGAAATATATTGCTTATTTTGATAAGGATTACCTTGGTAAAAGAGACTTCCTTAGAAAATTTTCTCTAAATGGCGAGATCGATTTTATTTTAGATACACTTACTGACGATGCTATTAATTATGATGACAAAAATTTCTTTAGTTATCCTTCTTTAGCAAATATTGACCTAAAGCCAAATGTTCTTGATAAGGTAAATGAGACTTATCAGAATCTTTACATGTTGTTTGGTTTCCAGCAAAGTATCTTAGCCTGGCAATATTTTAAGCAATTCTTGATAGATGGTTTTTTGGCTTTTGAAATTGTCTATTCCACAGACGGTAAGAAAATAGTGGGTTTCAAAGAATTGGACCCAACCTCACTTCAGCCTGCTACCGAACAGCAACCAAATGGTGAATTCCAGCAGATATGGATACAATATCCAGAGGATAACAAGATGACCAGGAAGCTCAAGAGTGAGCAGATCATTTATCTTTCGTATGCGAAAGGAAACACAATTTCTAGGGTAAGTTATGTAGAGAGGCTTATAAGGTCCTATAACATTCTAAGAATCATGGAAAACACCAGGGTTATTTGGAATGTGATGAATGCCTCTTATAGACTTAAGTTTGTAATCCCGGTTGGTTCACAATCCCAACAAAAAGCAATGCAGACACTGGGTCAATTGATGTCTATTTATAAGGAAGAGATTGAACTCAACGATTTCTCTGGTGAGCTAACAGTAAACGGTAGACCTAAGGTACAATTCTACAAGAATTATCTTTTTCCCGAGAAAGATGGACAATCTCCACAGATCGAAACGTTGGATCCAAATGGACCAGACTTCAATGTCATGGATAATGTCATCTATTTCTATAACAAACTTAAGCAGGATTCAAAAATACCTTATGCAAGGTTTGCTTTCAGGAACGGTACCCCTGCTAATTACCAGATAAGTATAGACCAGCTAGAAAGGGATGAAATTAGGTTTGAAAAATTCCTTACTAGGTTGAGATCAATATTTCAAGAAATATTGGTCAAGCCACTTTATATACAGATGTGCTTGGACTTTCCTGAATTAGCTAAAGATAGATCGTTCAAGAGTAATCTGGGTCTTACCTATGTTAGAGAAAACCTTTTCGAGGAATTCATCCAGTTACAAAACTACACTAAACGTACACAGTTTATAAACGATCTGGGCGAGATGAAGCAAAAGATTGGTGAAGAAGAGGTGTCTTATTTTGACAAGGAATTCTTGATTAAAAGATACCTTGGCTTGACTATGGATGAGTATAAAAAGAACGAGAAATACAAGGAAGCTGAAGCTAAGCTTGCTGAAGAAAAAGCTAAGGAAGCTGGATCCGAAGGAGGAGAAGAAGGCGGAGGCGAGTCATTCACCCTATAAATTTCATCTAAATGGATCTAAAGGATCTTCTATCTTCAAAGAAAATTCTGGTAGTTGGAGACGTTATATTGGACCATTATATCTATGGTAAGGTATATCGAGTTTCACCTGAAGCCCCAGTACCTGTGGTTTTAAAATCACATTCAACATATTGCTTGGGAGGTTCGGCAAACGTTGCTCAAAACATTTCTTCTTTTGGCTCTGAATGTTGGCTGCTTGGTATCTATGGAGACGACGGGGGATCCTTAGAAATTGATACATTGCTTAATCAAAGGAACATAAATTCTTTAATGGTAAAGGATTGGTCTAGGTCAACTATAGAAAAAACTAGGGTAATTGGTAATAATCACCAGATTGTAAGGATAGATTTGGAAAGAACCGATCCGCTAATACCAGATATTGAGAAGGAGGTTTTGAAATCGTTTGATTCTATCATATCCCAAATGGATGGTGTTATTATACAAGACTACGGAAAGGGAATGCTAAGTACAGAACTTATTGATAAGATAACCAAAAAGTGTCTAGACCTTGGAATACCTACACTTACTGATCCGAAGGATAAGAATTTCTCTAAATATGCTGGGTCTACCTGGATAAAACCAAATCTTAGCGAGTTTAAGTCAGCATTAAATATTCCACAGCCAGAATCGCTTGATTTAAAAAGAACCATAAAATTAATGGATAGCCTAAGGGATGATTTTGGTTTTGACGGTGTCTTGCTTACTCTTTCGGAGGATGGGATGCTGCTAAAGACCGCTTCCGATTTTGAGCAAGTTGATGGGGTTCAAATAGAGGTGACTGATGTTTCTGGAGCTGGAGACACGGTTAGTGCTGTTTTCATGCTTCTCTTAACAAACAACGTTTCTGACCTTGACTGTTTAAGGATATCAAATCTTGCTGGTTCTTTGGTCTGTCAGGTATCTGGTGCAGTCCCGGTAGATGCTAATCTCCTGTATATGAATTTACTTAAAAATTCTTGGGTTATTACAAACAAATCAGGAGAGCCCATTCTAGTGTAGATCATTTTTTTAGTACGCCTTGGTTTCTTAGATTTGTACCATAATATAATTTTATGAAGAAGGAACTAGAGATATTTATGGAAATAGAGAGCCTTTCTGGTAATGGTTCTCAAAAGATAAAGCAAACCCTTATCTCCGAAAATCTGTCGGATGAGATGAAATATCTTTTGGATGTTTGTTTTAATCCTTTTATTACAACAAAGCTCCATAAGCTAAACCTTAATACTCATACCCCTGGGAGGAAATACCAAAGGGACCCAGAGGAATTTTGGAACACCTTTAAAACTTTAGTTGAGGAACTCAAAGTTGCTCCTGCTGCAAACGATTCGCTTAGACAAAGAGCTGAGGATCTTCTTGAACACACCTTTGATCCCGATGGGGATGTTGATCTGGGGATAAGAAAGATGCTCATGAAGGTCCTGACCAAAAGAATGAACATTGGGCTAGGTGCAAAGTTGATCAATAAAGCGGTTGGGTCTGAAATTATCCCGGATCCATCTCTAATGCTTGCAACAGACAAGCAAGAAGAAATTGAAAAGTGGGATAAAATCTATTGTGAGGAGAAGTACGACGGTGTTCGTGTCATTGCGATGATGAATCCTGACAGGTCATTCTCTTTTTATACCCGTGCATTCAATGAGCTGGACTCTTCGAAGTTAAGTAAGATTGCAAAGGATCTTTCCTTAATATCTGATAAGGCTGGTCATGCTAATGTATTTTATGATGGTGAGCTAACAGATTTTGATAGGAAGTCAGTTTCTGGAAAGGTTACACAGATTTTAAAAGGAACAGCCCCCGATAATATAGATGATAATTTCCTTTTCAACGTGTTTGACTTGGAGGACAATACAACGCTTGAAAGAGGTAAGGGCTCTGTACTGTATACTGAGAGAAGAAGGACTCTTGCAGAGACGCTGGACTTTCTACCTGAGAATTCCAACATTAGGCTGGGTCAAATGTGGGAGGTTGATTCAATGGAGGACACTTTGGTCATCTATAAGGATATCGTTTCTAAAGGCGGTGAAGGGGTTATTTGCAAGAATGACCATCTATATGAGTGTAAAAGAAGCAAAAGTTGGATTAAGCTTAAGGAGGTAAATGATTGCGACCTAGAGGTAGTTGGGTGGTATCCAGGAGAGGGTAAGAGAGAGGGCTTTATAGGTGGACTTATCTGTACAGACCAATCAAAAACCCTTAATGTGAAAATTGGTGCAGGTTTTACAGACCTTGATCTCGAGACATTGAGTCAAAATCCGGATGATCTGATTGGTAAAATTGCTGCTGTACAATACAATGTCCCGATTACAGATAAGCACCAAAACCGGAGCTTATTTCTTCCAAGATTTATCGAAATTAGAACTGATAAGATGTTTCCTGACGATCTCTCTAACTTGTTCTAAATGGGAAACTTAAGGCTCTTTTTTCTATACAAGAATAAAGAGCTTTTTTATGATAGATCAACTCCTAACAGAGAAGTTAAGACCCAAGCAAATCAAACATATGATCCTACCAGACAGGATCAGAAAACTGTTCGACGAGAAAGGACTGAACCATAATGTTTTATTAGCAGGATCCCCTGGATGTGGAAAGACTACGTTAGCAAAGATTCTTTCTAATGATCTCCCACACATCTTTATAAATGTTTCCGACGAGAGCTCAGTTGATACCATTAGGACTAAAATAAACGAGTTCTGTTCCACCATGAGTATCATGGATGGAAAATCGTCTAAGAAAATTGTCGTACTTGATGAGTTTGATGGTGCTTCTGATCAGTTCTATAAAGCATTAAGAGGAACTATTGAGAAGTTTGCATCAAATACTAGGTTTATCGCTACCTGTAACTGGTTAAATAAGGTTCCGGAAGCAATCCAAAGTCGCTTTGAGGTAATTAACTTCGATCCCATAAATCAAGCTGAGGAAGAGTTTCTACGAAAAGAATGGAGAGGAAGAATCAAGCTCATACTTGGTAAGCTAAACATCTCGATCGATGAAGCTTCTCTCGACGAGTTTGATAAGGAGTATTTCCCAGATCTTAGATCTTCTCTTAATAGAATCCAATCTTGGGTAATTGAGGGCGTTCAGACTATAGATATCTCTAGAGTAAGAGATTCTGGATGGTCTTACGACGATCTGTACAATATGATTTTCTCTTCCAAGGATCCGGTTGGTAATTACCAGGTAATCGTGGGACAGTATTCAACTAAGGTAGATGATGTTATGGCTGCACTGGGTGAGGAATTTATCCAATGGATCATGAAGAATAAGTCTTCGCATGCTAAAATTATTCCTGCTGTTGTGGTTGAGGTTGCACACCACCAGGCACAGAGACAACTAGTTATTGACCCTGTAGTGAGCTTGCTGTCTTTGATTTTCAAAATTCAAAAGCTAGTAGATTAATGGATTTATTACCAGAAGAAATAAGAAAAAACACTTACCTTTATAAATTCTATAAAAGGGGAGAGAGGGCAATGATGTATGAACAAACTGAACCGGATACTGGAAGAACGGTAGGTTATGAAATATTCAAGAGGAAAATAGATAAGCCAAAGGTTGTTTTTGGAATTCAACTGAACGAAAGGGAGATATTTCCAGGTAATGAGGATTTTGGAAAGTGGGCATGGTCCATAACTGACGAGGGAAGAGCTTTGGAAAAATTTGAACTAATCGAGAACCCGGTGGATGAATAAACAGGGTTTAATTTTCTTTTTAATAATAGCACTAGCTCAATCGGGTGCTTGGTTTCAGCAGTTTTCTCAGGTTAGATGGGAATGGTTTAAAAATAATACCTGGTTTAATATAGGAATATTGGGAATAGTTTTATCTATTCTATTTGTTTACGGTGCTAGAATTGGTTATACAGCATGGGAAAGCGTTTGGAAAGTCCGCTTGATCCAATTTTCGATTGGTGCTTTTGTTGTTTCCTTTTGGAGCTGGATTATACTTGGTGAAGGGGTTAATCTAAAAACTTTTGTTTGTCTTCTTTTAGCATTGATGATTATACTTATACAGGTTTTCTGGAAATAGAATCGTATGAAAAGACTTATCATAGTAGGTAAAGGTGGATCTGGAAAAGATTATTTGAGGAAAAAACTCGAGGAGCGAGGATTTAAATACTGTGTCTCCCATACAAGTAGACCTCCAAGGGAGGGTGAAGTAAATGGCAAGGACTATCACTTCATATCTCTAGATACCGCAATCCACGAGTTCATTGAAAAGGGAAGATTTTACGAGCATGTTGTTTTCAATGGATGGGTTTATGGAACTTCTCTGGATGAATTTAATTCTAGTAATCTTTTTATCATGACTCCTTCTGGCTTGGCATCAATGAGGCCTCAGGATAGAGAGGAGTCTTTCGTAGTCTATTTGGATATACCAGAGGATGTCAGAAGGGATCGGCTATCTAAAAGAAATGATGCTGATAAATTGGAAAGAAGATTGCAAGCTGATTATGAGGATTTTAAGTGGTTTTTTGATTATGACGCAAGGATTACAGATCCCTTATTTAACGAGACTGGTGAGTGGGGGAATTTAAAATTTTATCAAAATGATTAATGTACTTATAGACGGAAACTACATATTCCATAAGACCTTTGGGGTATTTGGTGGATATGGTAATAAAAATCCCGGGGATGTTTTGGGAACTACTAATGAACAATCCATGTTTATTAGAAAGATCTCTACTGATCTCACCTCATCCTTAAGATCTATTCCAGTTGGGGGCAAGCTCGTTTTCACAGTTGATAGCCGGAGTTGGAGAAAAGATGTAGAAATAGAAGGGGGTGGATATAAATCTAACAGGGTAAAGGACGAGGAAGTAGATTGGAGTGTATTTTTTAACCTTTTAACTTCGTATGGAGAACATCTTGAAAATATGGGATTCATATTCTCTAAGGTCAATGGTGCTGAAGGAGATGATCTACTTTATTTTTGGGCAGACTATCTCAATACCAAAGGTGAGGATTGTATAATTATTTCGGGCGATAAAGATCTACACCAGCTGGCAAGATGGAAGGGTGATAATTGGACCATTGTATGGAATGCTAATTCCAAAAATAATATCCTATCTGTTCCTGAGGGATGGGAATCCGAGTGGCTTAACAAGGAATCTGAAGCAAGTATTTTTGATATGGGTAGTGTTATGGACCCCGACAGGGATAAGCTTAAAGAATTTATAAAAAAGGTAGAGGTAAACGAGATAAATCCCAGGGATTTTATTTTTATAAAAATGCTGGTTGGAGATAAGGGAGATGCTGTACCTGGCATCTGGGAAGTACAATCCGGATCTAGAACTCAAAGGGTTACTCCAAAGAAGGCGGAGGCCGTTATGGAATCTCTGCAATCCACAAAGTGGTCTAAACTTCCATTTTCTGAGCTAATAGAGGATACTGAATTTTTAGAATGGACTGCAGGATATTGCATTAGATTACTTAAGGATGTCGACAGTAAAGAAAATAGAGAAAAGGCAGCTGAAAATCTTAAAAGAAATTACAAGTTGATGTGGCTGGATAAAACTGTGATTCCTTCTGAGGTTATACAGGAAACCGTGGCTGAATTGAAAAGAGGAATATCTCTGCCGAAAAAAACTATTACTCTTGATAGGGTAAAAATATTAGAAGGGACCAATTGGATATCGTCTCAAAATGCACCGAGCCAGTTTGATCCATTTAAAAACTTTGGGTGATGGAATTATTTGACGTAGTAAAGACTGTATTTAAGAAAGATAAGGACTGGGATAAGGTTTCTAGAAATGACAAGGTAAGAAACTTTTTCATGATCAACCGGATTATGTCTATCCAGTTTCCTATACAAGCGGATCAATTCAATCATACTAAAATTTCCCCCAGGCCGGTTGTTGATTGGTGGCATGATACCCTTAGCAAGCACTACACTAAAATACCAGGTTGGATATTTACCAAAACCAAGAAGAGCAAAAATAATGTTTCGGCTAAATCGGAGTTCGACATAGATAAGAATGTTGAAGTTTTCATAGCTAATAAGTACGAGATCTCTATGAGAGATCTTGAGGATTTAAAAAGATTCTATCCTGAAAAATACTCACTTTGGATGAAATCCATAGAGGAACAGATCTCAATGACGAAAAAGTAATTGGTGGATATATAGGTTGTTCCCTAATTAAATTTTTATGAGAAAGGATTTCAGAAAATTGATAGAAAAAGTAATAAGCAGTCTTGATTGGGATACCATTTTTGAAATACACAAAGTTTTTAAATTCGGAGTTGGAGAAGGAAGTGAGGTAATTCCTGGGTTAAAAAGAAAAATTTTCAACGAGGATCTCACAAAGAATGATGTAAAAAACGAACTCAAAGCCATTCTAAGATTCGTAATAAACAACGATATTTCTAAATTTGGTTACGGTCCCTGGATGATCACCTGGTTTAATCAAGATTGGGATATTATTTTCAATAGAGAGGGTGAAGAGGATTTCATGGAAGATGAGTTGGATGATATACAATTCGACTCAAGGCTAGAAGTCATTTATGCACCTCAAAGAATTTGTCTAACTGTTAATGCTGCCCCGGATGTAAAGGAAGAAATGTCTTCGGAGGAAAGCGTACTTAACAGAATGCTTAAAAAAGCACTTAAATCTGAAAATTACGAGCTTGCTGGTAAAATCCAAGAAATCCTGGATGAAAAGAAATCCAAGGAGAGTTCGGATAAATAGAAGAAATAATATTTCCCTTGAGATACATTAAAACCATAAATGAGTTTTTTGACGTTGGTGTTTTTGGTGACACCTATGGATATGGAGGGGCTAATGGTATATTCAAGGTTCAATATAAACCATACAAGGACCTTTCGGTTTCTGTTGGTCCAGATCCTAATGTTAAGAGAAATGTAAAAGGGTCGCAATTTCAGGTTGGTGACATTGTTATTGGTCAACCCGTTGATTCCGAAAAGAAAGTAGCAGGCATGATTGTAAGAGCAGAAAGAGCTCCTGACAACAAGTCTTATAAATACTTTGTTCAAGTACATTCTAAGGGAAAGGACAAAGAAGAGGTCTTAGAGCTTATTCCAGATACCGTGGAATTTGTAGATAATGGCGATAAAGGACACAAGCAAATTATCTCTCACTTCAAGCTTGATACAATGCCTTCTGGTGTGTACAATTCGCCAACCGTGTATAATAACACTAAATTGGGCATTGAGGCCATAGGAAGTTAGAAACTTTCATTCTTTTTCTTGCTAAGATGATTTGATGATTTTAAGCAGGAACTTAAACCGTATTGGTTATGTAAATAGAGAAATTCCACAGAACGTGGAAGATATTTCAGCGTTCCTTTCCATAATCTTGAGAAACTTAATTCTTGATAAGGAGAGAGGAATTCCTGTTACCTGTTTTGAAATACCGCAAGGATTTCCCTCTTTTGATTTTTCAAATATAGAGGAGGGATCAGAAGACTCTTCAACGATATGGGAAATTTTCCAACTTTTAAAAAGCACTAATCAAAGGGTATTCTTCTTTCTGCCTAACTATTATTTTCTTGGGAGTCAAATAGCGGAGGTTGTTGAAAATTCCAAACATTTGATTGGATTCCTTTCGATTTTTTTAGATCAGATTGGCGTTAAAGATCGTTCTATTATAATTCGGGTTGGGAGTGCTTATGGAGCAAGAAAGGTTACAATGGATAGATTTTGTTCCCAGATTGATAGCTTGGGAACCTCAATCACCTCCAAAATGGCTGTTTGTAATGACGAAAAGCCAAGTCTTTTTTCTGTGACTGATCTTTTAAGTGGGGTTTTTTATCAATCTGGGTTACCTATTGTATTTAGATTTCTCCCTCACCAATTTAACAACGGCGGACTTTCTGTTAGGGAAGCATATTTTTTAGCAGTTTCTACTTGGGAAAAAGATCAGGTACCTATTTTTTTCCATTCGGAGTCTGAAAAGATTGATGAAAATGGATATTCACTCTCTCCAAATCCTAGTACCATATTGAAACATAGAATACCGACCTTTGGTCTTGAGGTCGATGTTATTTTGGATTCCCAGGATGGACTTTCAACATATGCTAACTACCAAGGAAATTATCTATCACTTAAACCAATGGTGATTAATAAAGTTGGTAAGAAATAATTTTTTTTAGCGTTTGTTTTCTTTAGTTTTGTGTAAAACAAGAATATGCCAGAGTTAGCAGAACTAAAACTTACTTCTGATTTTGTTAATGGGGTTGTGAAGGATAAAGTGTTTACCCACATATCTAAAAACCCAGAACATAAATGGATGGATGTTGATTTTGAAAGTCCGTTTACTATAGAATCCTTCAGTAGGGGTAAAGAAATTAAATTGGTTCTTGAATCAACAGAAACTGATAAGACTGACAATCTTATGATGACTATGGGTATGGGAGGGCATTTTCAATGGGCTTCTCGAGGGGAGTCTATAAAACATACCCATCTTTTCTTCCATTGTAATGATGGTGGACATTTAGCTTTTGTTGATGTGAGGAGATTTGGTAAATGGAAATGGGGAGATTGGAACAAAGATAGGGGTCCGGATCCAACCACCGAATATTTCCTCTTCTGCAATAACATTTTGCAAAATCTCCACAAGACGGCTTTTGATAAACCAATCTATGAGGTTCTAATGAACCAGAGATACTTTAATGGTATTGGGAATTATCTGAGAGCCGAGATCTTAATCCGGATTCCTGATGAAAATCCCTTTCAATCTGCTAGAGAATTTATCAACAAAAGAAAATGGGAACTTTTTGAGTTGTGTAAGGATATACCAATTCTTGTTTATGAAATAGGTGGAGGTACACTAAAAGATTGGAAAAACCCCTTTGGAGAGGTATCATCGGTGCGGGATTTTATGAAGTGTTACGGTAATCCAGCAATGGAAAAATTAGAAGATCGTGGTGGAAGGATGTTCTGGTACGACCCAAAATGGAAAAATTAAAAATATGGTAGATAAAAGAATTTTAGAAAATTGTCTCTTCCTTGACGTCGAAACGGCTACAGGATACAAATCGTTTGAAGAACTGGAGACTGAAAACCCAAGATTAGCAGATCTTTGGACAAAAAGAGCAAAGTATTACAGAACTGTATACGAGGACATGAATGGTCTTTCAGATGCTGAGATCTATAAGGAAAAAGCTACACTCGAACCTGAATTTTCGAGAGTTGTCTGTGTCTCCTTTGGTGTACTCCAAGAAAGTGGACAAGTGAGAATGACCTCTTTTTATGGAGAAGATGAGCAAGAAATTCTAACCAAGTGCGCTAAGGTCTTTAATAATGCTCACGTAAAGGGTATGAAGCTTGCTGGCCATAATATTAAGGGATTTGATATTCCATGCTTGGGTAAAAGCATGATCTACAAATTGAGCTCCCCAGAATTACCTCCAAATTTGGTTATCTGGGATAAGAAACCTTGGGAAATACCGTACCTAGATACATCCGAGGTTTTTTCCTTTGGTAGCTGGTCTCACCAAAAATATCTTTCTCTTGACCTATTAGCATGCTCGCTTGGTATCCAGTCTCCTAAGGATGATATGGATGGCTCGAAAGTAAGTGACCACTTTTGGTCAACTGGAGATTGCGAGAAAATTAAAGAGTATTGTGAGAGAGACGTACAAACGGTAATTGATGTACTTCTGAAGGTAGCAAAATAATATACACCTTATTATAAATCCTTCTGGGATTGTTTGGATATATAGTATTCAAATAATCCCTTTTTTGTGAGCTCAGTTAAAGGCTTTAGCAATTTTATTCTAAACGAAGACAAGGTAGGTTCTTTTTATAATGACGAACTTAATCCTAAGTTTTGGGATAAGTATAGGACTAAAGATGGAAAGGAAGAGTGGGTTTTTGACAGGATAGTAAGAAAAAAACTCTTAAAGATTGCTGAGGACTTTTACGAAAAATATGAGGACCTTCTTGGGGATCTTCCGATTTCAGATATTCAACTTACTGGATCCTTAGCTAACTATAATTACTCAGACAAGTCAGATCTTGATGTCCATGTCTTGGTAGACTTTAACAAAATCAAATCTAAGAAGGAGATAGTTAAAGCTGCTGTTGATGGAATAAGATTTGTGTGGAACCTTAGGCACGATGTTATAATTAGAGGTCATGACGTAGAAGTTTATCTACAAGATATTCATGAACCTCATACAGCTTCTGGTTTATATTCTCTTATGAATGATAAATGGATTCGCAAGCCAAAGTTCGATCCACCGGAAGTTGATGAGCACGATGTAAGAAAAAAGTTCGATGGATTTGCTTCTGAGATCAACCAGATGGAATCCAAACTTGTAACCTCATCTTCTTTACCTGACAATGCAAAAGAGATGTACAAGCGTCTTTTGAGGGTCAAGGAGAAGATCCAAAAAATGAGAAAAGACGATCTTTCCAAGAATGGTGAGTTCTCTGTGGGTAACCTAGCCTTTAAAATGCTCAGGAATGAGGGATATATAGGTAAAATAATAGATCTGATCTCCAAAGCTTACTCAAGGATCTATTCAGAATAATAAAAAAGAAAGACAATGTTATTAGTATTCAGAAAGGGCTTGGAATATGACGGGAGCATGAACGGCGAACCGGCAGACAAAGAAGCCAACCTATTTCCATTAATGTCTTTACCCCTGGATATGGAAGGGACCGAGACTGATCTAAATGATTTCCAATGGTGGGCTTATTCCGATAAATGGAACGAGTGGTTGGAAAAAAACCCTAGAGATTGGCAAGCAGAGTCTAAGACTTCTGATTTTGATAAGGCTGAGGCTGTCCTTGAAAGTATGGTTACTGCAAAAGATCCACTTACCGGATACGTTTCTCAACAGATCAAAAATCTTTGGAATAACGGCAAGGTATCTTCATTTGGTGATTATATAAAAATTTTGGAAGCTGAAGGACAGTCTGGATCTTCTGAATCTTTCAAAAAGTTTGTCAAGCTAGGATTTGCTTTAGAGAAGCTTGCTAAAGATGGAACATTAAAAGACAAACTCAAGATGGAAGATCTTGAAGAGGGTGAAGAGTATTCCATTGTTATAGATCCTATGACAGAGGATGGAGATCCTGTCCAGGAAGCAAGACAAGCTCTAAGAATTAAAAAACTTAACGAATCCGCTGGTTTTATTCTTGCTGATTTTGATTATAGTATTCCACTGGGAGAGGTTAAAGACACAGAAAGTTATTTAGATAAGGTTTCTGATTTTGCAAAGGACGTTGCAATTGCGGGTGCAGGATTTGCAGGACTTTATGCTGCTGCTTATATCGGAGGCGGAATTCTATCTACCTGGGTACTTGGTAAAACCGCAAGGGGAATTTATAAAACTTTTACAAGAGCTAAAAGAATCCACGGGGCAATCCAATCAGCAAGAGGTACAAGTGCCACTGTTAGAGGTGGATTCCAAGCAGCTAAGAATTTTGCAATGAAAGCTTTCGGAAAAAGGGCAGCTCAAGGAGCGGTAGCTAATGCAGCGAGGGTAACTTTGCCTTCTGGTGCTTTTGTGGAAGGTGGCCTTGCTTATTCAACACGAGCAACTGGACATGTACTTCTGAAAGGAGCAGCTTCACAATCTGTAAAAGCTGCAGCAGCTAGAGCAGTTGCACAGGGGGGAGCACGGGCAGCAGCGACAGTAGGAGCAAGAGGAGCAGCAGCTGCTGCAGGAGCAAGTGGATTACTTGCTGCGGAGGCATCCAATCCGATTGGGTGGATCATTGCAGTAGCATCTGTAGTTGGATCTGGAGTAAACCAGGTTTGGAATTGGCTCAGCGATAAACAAGCCCCTAGATACAGCGAAGTTGACAACTTTGCTTATGGTACATTCAGACCTAAGAATATCCCTATTGGAAAAGCGATCACTATCTGTTGGACAAGTGACGGCGGAGGAGGTGGTTGGGGCTTCGTTGTAGATCTTCTTACATTTAGTAAGGACGATACAAGAACTACTATGGAGCTAGTGAAAATTGGAGAAATGGAAGGAAGATCTATTTTCATGGTACTTCAGGTTAATTCAAAAATGTTTGAAAAAGCCATGGCCGATAACGACCTTATGCTCATTTCTTTTGATAATAACGATGTTTTTGAAAGAGGATACCTAGATAACGATGATCTGGAGTTCCAAACAATCCTAATCCCCGATATTGCTGATTTATCTATAGCAACCTCTTTTGTGGGTTACTCAACATGGGAAGAAATGGAAAAAGCATATAGCGATGCACCTTCTAACCCGGTTTTCGTACCAACAGAAGCTAAGAAGACTTACGAATTCCATTACGTTGATTCAGAGGGTAGGGATGTAAATGTAACTGGAACATTAGTAAACGAGAGTGAACTTGAAGGTAGCGTTTTACAAAACCTTGTTCCTGGCGAAGGTAATTCGGTTTCCGAATCTTTTGAGGGAACTAAAGAATTTGAGGATCTTCTGAATGAAAGCAGGGTTTTATCTTTCTCAGACTTTTCTTCAAGATCTCCGATTAGTATTAATGAGGAAGACGAGGAAATTCCTGATCCTGAGCAGAATGATGATCCTGAAGATAAAGAGACCTCTAGTTATGAGCAAGAGCTTGAGGATGTCATAGATTCTGGTGTTACCTTTTCTGAACCAGAGTATTCTAGAATTCCAATTATTGCTTATTCTGTTGACACTATAAGTTTTGTTGATCCTAATGAAGATGGATCTACTGCTAGTTTTACCTACTTCTTAGTTGGTGACCAAAGTATTAGCCCCAAACAAAATCAACCAATTTTGGTAGAATCCGCATCTGAGGATTTAATAGACGAACCTAGATACGGCTTAAAAACCTACGTTCCTCCTACTGAGGAGAGAGAGGTTGATATTGTTGAGGAGCCTGAAGAAGATGATGTTATCGATATTGAAGATGTCGATGGGGAAGAAACTAGGATCCAAGCTGACCGAGCCGATGTTCAAATAAAAAGCGGATCGAGATCACTTTCTATTAAAGATAGGGATATCGAAGGTGGCATCAGTATCTTGGATGAATTTGGAACTGAGGAACTTATAAGAAAGCTTAATATCGAGGACTGGGAGGAAATAACTAGCGTCAAAGTTAGAGAAGATAGTGAGGGTAACCCAATAAAGGTAGTACTTAAGAATAGGTTTGCAGAATCTGGCAATAGGAGAAGGACTCTAAGAAAAGGAGAGGAAGGGTTTGATGTTGCACTCAAGTTTGCTAATGATGTTGAGGATGGTATATCTTTCTCCGGATAAAAAAACGTCAATTTTTCTGAAAAAGAAAATCGATATATAAAGTTAAATAATAGTAAAGTCAAGAAATGAACGAGTCTTTATTGAATGAAAACCTCCTTTTTATTCTTGAAAAGCAAGACAATAGTCTTTCTGTTTCAAAGGATGGTGCTGAAAACGGCTACGTACTGAAAGGTATAGCAGCTCAATTTGGCAAGGAGAACAATAACAATAGAATATACGAGGAGGGAGAATATCTACCTCACCTTGAATATCTAAAGGATAAGATAGGACAAAAGAGATTGGTTGGTGAATTGGACCACCCAGAAAAATTCGATGTTTCGCTTAAGAACATTTCTCATGTTGTAGAGGATCTAGTTTATGATAAAGACGGAAGGGTATTAAACATTAAAGTTCGTTTGCTTGACACTCCAGCAGGACAGATCGCTAAAAAGCTTGTTGATGCTGGTATACCACTTTCTATTTCATCTAGAGCAGCTGGAAATGTTGGTCCGGATAAGAAAGTCCAGATCAAAAAAATCTTTACATACGACCTAGTAGCTGATCCTGGTTTTCAGGATGCTCAACTCGAGAGAGTTTATGAGAGTGCTGGTTTTGATGCTTTTGAATTCGAAGAAAGATCAAAAAAGTCTGTGGTAAACAACTTAGAGTGTGTAAACGAATCTCTAGGGTTAGAAAATGAATCTGGTGTAAAGATATATAAAGTTGAAAATAGCGAAGAATTCGAAAAAATCCTTAATCAAGACAAAAATAAATCCAACACTATGGAGGCCAACAAAGAATATGTTACTGCTGACGAGCTTAACAAGTATTCTATCTTTTTGAAAAATAAGATGGATGAGCTGGAAACGCAGATTTCTGAAATGAAACAACAAGAAGCTCAGGTATCTGAGAGTGAAACTGACAGTGTAGACTGTAAAGCTCTAGAGGAAAGAGTTGCTAAACTTGAAAAGTATTCAGAATATCTTGCTGAAAACCTAGAGAGTGCTATCAAGTACGGAGAGTACCTAGCAGAAAATCTAGACAGTAGCATCACTTATTCAAAATATTTAGCTGAAAATCTAGATAAGACTATTTCTTATTCTAAGTATTTGGCTGAAAATGTTGATAAGGGTATTTCATATTCAGAGTACGTGGCTGAAAATGTTGATAAGGCAATCGATTATTCCAAATATCTTGCTGAAAAGCTAGACGATGGAATTCAATACACAGAGTATGTTGCCGAGAATCTTGATAAGAACATCGCTTATTCGGAGTATCTAGCAGAGAATGTTGATAAGAACATTGCTTACTCTGAGTATTTGGCTGAGAATCTTGATAAAGGAATTTCTTATTCTGAATATCTTGCAGAAAACCTCGACAAAGGTATTGCTTATTCTGAGTATATCGCAGAAAAGCTCGATCAAGATATCAATTACACAGAGTACATCGCAGAAAACCTAAATAAAGGAATTGCTTACTCTGATTATTTAGCTGAAAAGCTAAATGGAAATATAGCTCAAACCGAAGCTATTCACGAAAGTGCTAAAGCGCAAGTTGCTCCTTCTCTAAATGAGAGTGCAAGAGAAAATGCTGAAAGTGCTTCACAAACTGAATTGGTCGAATCAGGGTTTGCTGGAGATTATGAAAATCTCGGAAGCAAAATTGATTCTCTAATTGAATCGGTCAAAACACAGAAGACTGAGGAAAACATAAACGAGGCTAATACGAAAGTACAGCCAACTGCTCAAACACAAAAAGCAGATGAGGCGATCAACGAAGCCGAAGAAACCGTGGTAGAATCATCAGGTCACAAATTTATTGATGAAATGCCAGAAGATTACGCTCCGATTTGGGAGTCACTAAATGAAAGTCAAAAGCAATCAATCATTGCTCAATCTGCTTTCTATAACTTAGAGACTCAATATCAGATCAAAAACTTCTGGTCAACTCGTCAGCTTGGTGCTAAGCCAGTAGGTTTACAGAAACTTCAAGAGAGCCAAGAAACACCAGAGCCTAAGACGGCTACAGCCCCTCAGGGGTATTCAAATGATTACCTTAATTGGGTCGCTAAGTCGCTCGAAGGTAAGTTTTAAAAATTCTAAAAAAAATTAGTAATATGAAACTAATCAACGAAGCAGAAATCTTCGAAACCTGGTCTCCTATCATCGAGCAGAAGGCTGGAATTCAAGATGCTGAAAAAAAAGGATGGTTGAGCAAGTACTGCCACTACCATTCATTAAACGAGTCTGCTGGAGCTTACCAGTCTCTAGCAACCGTAAACGGTATGGGTGCCGTACAACCACCCGCATACCCAGGTGGGTATAACTCAACTGGTGCAGCAGTAGGAACGCAAGCTAATTCAGCTTTCTATAATACTGCTAATCAAGGTTCAGGAGATAAGTTTCCTTCACTTCTTCCTTTGGCAATTCAGGTTGCTGCGAAGACTGTTGGATTCGACATCGTTCCTGTAATCCCTATGTCAGGTCCTACTGGCGTACTTTCTTACCTAGATTACGTATACTCAGGTGGTAAAATTTCTCCGGCTTCAGCTGGTTCAACTGCTGCAGATGCTCTTGCAACTGCTCCATCGATGATCAAGGTAGAGATCACTTCTTACGCTGCGGGATATCCTGCTAACTTTGCAGTAGGTACTACTTACTACATCACTAAAAACGGTTCAGCTAGTGCTTATATCACTACTGAGTTCGTTGGACTTTCGAGAATTGATGGTTATCCAATCTTCAGAATCACTGGTCTAACCGCAGGTGAGACTGTTTCTGACGTTCTTGATGGTGCTGCAGCTAACGTAGGTACTTCAATTAACGGTAACCAAGCTGGTACTACAACTGCAAGAGCAGAATTGGTTAAAGCTCTTGAGGATCACATCCAAGGATTCTCTGGCGCTGGTTTCAATAACACCGATGACTGGCAAGGACCATTCGTAGATGGTACTAAGACTTACAACCCAATGTTAAGAGGTGTAGGTGAAAGTAACTACTACCAATCAATGGGTCTTTCAACGTTCACTAAGTTCGTTGAAGCTGATACTTTCCAAGTAGCTGCTTCAGTAACTACTGAGCAAATCCAAGACTTGAACAAGCAATTTGGTATCGACGTTATCTCAATGATCGAAAATGCATTGGTTAACGAAGTATCTCAAGCTATTAACAAGCACATCCTTTCTAGAGCATTTGCTCTTGGATGGTCTAACCACGACGAATTCTTAACTACAGAAGGTCAGAACTTGAACCTAAACCTCGTTATCGGTGGTACTGCAGGTTCTTACACTATTCCTTCTTACGTAGGTAAGTCTGACTCGGGTATCACTATCGCTTCTGTTGCAGGTCCTGCATCAGGAACTTACGAGAACTTGTCAACTCTACAGAGAAGGCTATTCTCTAGAATTCTAGCAGCTGCTAACGTAGTAGCTAACAGAGGAAGAAGAGGTCCTGCTAACTTCATCGTTACTAACGCTAACGTTGCAAGTGCATTGCAAGACATCTCTCAGTTCACTTTTGCTCCTTTCTCTAACACTCTTACTCAAAACAACGGAACACTTTACCCAGTAGGTTCGCTTGCAGGTATGACCGTTTATGTTGATCAGAACATGAAGTTCGGTGATAACAGAGTACTAGTTGGAAGAAAAGGTGGTGACGACGAACCAGGACTTAAGTTCATGCCTTACATGATGGCTGAGTCTATCCAAACAATCTCTGAAGGTACTATGTCACCTAAGATTGCGGTTAAATCTCGTTACGCTCTAGTAGAAGCTGGTTTCCACCCAGAAACTATGTACTTCTGCTTCCACGTGAACGTTCCTACTGGAGGTCTATCCTAATCAGTAGTTAGTACACACTAATACTAAACCCCAGGTTTTTGCCTGGGGTTTTTTTTATTGTCAGGGGATATATAGTATAAATGTGGCCATTGTATAATGAGTAGAATTAAATCTCACAGTCAGTTTTTGCTTGAAAGAGACCTTTCTCAGGAGGTTGACCAGGTTATTCTTGCTGAAATGCTCCTCGAGTATTACAACATCAGTGAAGGCAAGGCTTTGGATACTTTGAAAAACAGTGTTTCAAAAGCTTTGTTAGGACCCTTTTCTAGATTGTCTGTTATTGACACCATAAGGAAGGGTAATTTAGATATACAAAAGGAAATCATAACTAAGGAATATGACTTAGAGGATGAGATACTTGACCTGGAAGGCAAGATAGGTGAA
>Ga0180431_10002595_pt1 | contig 24123 bp, 14 predicted proteins | sample SS_ome_11_FD_132459 | JGI IMG/M metagenome (GOLD analysis project Ga0180431, IMG submission 132459) | Hypersaline lake sediment archaeal communities from the Salton Sea, California, USA - SS_1_MS_1 metaG | ecosystem: Environmental > Aquatic > Non-marine Saline and Alkaline > Hypersaline >...
AGGAAGCGCAAAAGGAAGCTCGACGTCGATTCGGTGACACCGAAAAGGTCTACGACCAGTGCTGTGAGTTGTATCTGGTTGATGATGGCAGCTGCAAGAGCATCTACCGGCAGAGTATACGACACACCCTGCGGGGCTTCCGTCGCTATCCCGGATTCTCCTTTGCCGTCATCCTGATGATCGGACTGGGTATCGGGGCGACGACCACCATCTTCTCGGTTGTGGATCATGTTCTTCTCCGCCCGCTACCCTATCCGGAGACCGGGGAACTGGTCACCATCGGGCTGCAGGGATCGGGTATGTCGATCCCCGACTTCATGGATGTGCGGGAGAGTACCGACGTCTTCACTTCGATCGGTGCGCAATGGGATCGGGAACAGGATCTCCTGGGGTTGGGGAATCCAGAACGTGTCAACGTCGGTCAGCTGACGCAGGATTTTCTACCGATCTTCGGAGCCCGGTCGGCCGTCGGGCGCCTCTTCACCGTCGAAGATTTCACGCCGGATGCTCCCCGTAGTGTGGTCCTGTCGCACAGTTTCTGGCAGCGCTACGGGAATAGCGAGAGGAGCGTGGTCGGGCGCACCATCAGGTTGGACGGGCAGACCCACATGATCGTAGGTGTTCTGTCAGCTGACTTCGTCGAGCCGGAAGCACTCATACGGGATCACATCGATGTCTGGGTCCCGTCGAATCCTCCCCAGGCGCTTCGCGAACAGCGGCGGAACCACATGATGCGGGTTGTGGCCCGTCTGGAAGACAAGAGTACTACCCGGGCGCAGGAGCAGCTCGATGCGCTGGCTCTCTCACTGGCGGAACGATACCCTGAAAGTTGCCGGAACCGGGATGGTTCCCCCCTGCACTTTTCCCTCACCTCGCTTCATGATGCTACCACCGGGGACATTGGTTCGACTCTGCTCCTGCTGATGGGGGCAGTGGGATTGATGCTCTGTATTGCGTGTGCGAACATCGCCAATCTGTTTCTCGCCCGGGGAACGGACCGTGCCCGGGAAATGGCGCTCCGCTCCGCTCTCGGTTCCTCCAGAAGCGGCCAGATCAAGTTGCTGCTGACCGAAAGCGCGGTGCTGGGATGTATCGGCGGCGGGTTGGGAATCGCTCTGGCTGTTTGCGGTATCAAAGCGTTCACGATGCTCGCCGCAGAGAACATCCCCCGTTTGACATCTATCGCAGTCGACTGGCGTATCGTTGCTTTCGCTACGGTGCTCTCGGTCATTACCGGTATTCTGTTCGGTCTCCTGCCCGCCTTCCGGACGGTACGTTCGGGCGTGTTCGCCACCCTACAGAAAGGACGTGCAACGATAACCCGGACACGGCGCGGGAATGTGCTGCGGGATGCCCTGATGATAACCGAGATTGCTCTCGCGCTGATGCTGCTCGTCGGAGCGGGCCTGCTGTTCAACAGCTTCCTGCGCCTTCGTCAGGTGGATCCCGGTTTCGATACCGACAGTCTTCTCACCTGTGGCGTGCAGTTCGGATGGGGCAGTACGCGGTATGCAGAGGCGGAATCCAAAGCCCGGTTCACCACCGACGTGCTGACAGAGGTTCGCAGCATCCCCGGTGTCATCGCGGCCGGAGGAAGCCTGAGTCTGCCTTTCGCCGAAAACCACTTTGTCTTTTCACCGTTTACGCGCAACGACCAGCCCGACAACAGTGTGGATATATGGGTACGACCGGTGACGCATGGGTATCTGGAAACGCTCGGAGCCCGGGTGATGGCGGGTCGCACCTTCACCGAGGATGAGGATCGGGGTATCCCGGACGAGACCGGAGAATCAACTCGCGTACAGGGTGGTGTGATAACCGTGCCCGCCCTGGTGAACGAAACGCTGGCTCATCAGCTCTGGGGTGAGGAATCACCCCTGGGGACGGTGCTTGTGTGTCCCTGGCTCAGAGTTCAGGTGATCGGTGTCATTGAAGATCTGAGCCACCTCTGGCTCGACTGGCAGAAAGAGAGCAACATCTACGTGCCGTTCCTGCAGGTGGGAACACTGTTTGACAGATTGGAGGTGCTCGTCAGGTACGCAAGCGAGTCGGTAGCCATGGCTGATGCTCTCAAAGAAGCGGTATGGCGTGTTGATCCCGATCTCTCCGTCAGTCCGGTACGCACCATGAACGAACGGATGTCCCGGTCGATGAGAATGCCACGCTTTTATTCCGCGCTCTTTTCCTTCTTTGCCCTGGTTGCGTTCCTGCTCGCGGCCTCGGGAATCTACGCCTCGATGACGTATTACGTCAGACAGCGGAATCATGAACTCGGTATCCGGCTCGCTCTCGGTGGCAGGCCTCAGAATGTGGTGGGGATGATTCTCGGTCGATGTGCGGTGCTGACCGGTGTGGGTATCGGTATCGGTCTCGGTGCCGCGCTGGGACTCTCGCACCTGCTTGAGAGTTTCGTGTTCGGGATTACGCCGACCGATTTCCCTACCTTTGTATCGGTCTCGCTGCTGTTGTGCACGGTTGCCCTGCTGGCGAGTTACCTGCCGGCCCGGAAGGCCTCCGGTCTGGATCCGCTACGGATTCTAAGGCGGAATGATCCCGGGGGGCAGGGCGTCGGTCAGTCGGCGCAGGCGGGCTTCGAGTTCGGCTTTGACCTCGTCTAGGCGGCCCTCGAGTTCGCCGATCCGTTCCTCGACTCCGCTCCGCACGGCATCGATCTCGCTCCGGGCACGGGCTTCGTAGGAGGCGATCCGTTCGTTCACCGCTCTGCGCACCTCGGCCTCGGCCCGGCGGATCTCTGCTCCCAGCCGGTCCTGCAGGGCCCGGGAGAGGGTGCCGGCGATGTTCGAGGTCACCCTCAGACGGGGATCTTCGGCCAGACCGCTGGCGCGGATCTCGAGACTGAGCCGGTCGAGCCCGGCCAGGGTTTCCCAGACGAATTGTTCCAGGCGGCTGCGCTGCCCGGTCGAAACCCAGTCCAGAGCGGAGCACTCCCAGGTCATCAGGGCGTCCAGTTCGGGGCCCGAGCGGGTCAACCGGAGCATCGATTCGCCGGTTCCCAGATCGAGCCGGCCCGACAGCGAGCCGAGAGCCACCTCGCCCATGCCGGCTCCGGCCAGGGCCACCGTCACGGTGTCGTGCGGCACCTCGGTGGTGTGATCCACCGTACCCGTGACCTGCAGGGTCCGCTCGCCGGCGCCGCCGCTGGCCCGAGCCAGCCGGAAGCGGGTGGGCTCGCCATAGACCGCCGGCTCGGTGGTCAGCCCGGTCACCAGCAGTTCGTATGCCTCGGGCCGGTCAGCCGGACCGAGGCTCATCGAGAACTCGCCCCGTTCGAGCAACAGGGCGGGAAGTTCTGCGCGCCGGGGGAAGCGGACCGTGGTCCCGGCCAGGCGCAGGCGCTTGGGGCCGGGTTCGAGCTTCTGTTTCAGCCCCGGCGGCAGGTGCTCTTCCACGGTATCGAGAGCGCGCAGGACCGGGGCCAGGTGGTCGCGGGCCATCTCGCCGAACAGGGCCGGGCCCAGATCGGGCGCTTCGATCGAGGGAATCCGCAACTGCGAGCGGGCCCAGTCGTAATCGACGTCGCGCGCCTCATCCAGGCTCCCGAGCCCGTCGCGCAGATCGTGCCAGCCATCCTGAAAGCTCCGGCTCAGTTCGGTCAGCCGGTCGCGTTTGGCCTGCAGGGAGCGTACCAGATCGCGTCCCGAGACCACCAGATCGCGGACCGCCTCGATCTGTCGCAGGCTGATACGCCGCAGGTTGATCTCACCGCTGCGCTCGAGCAGGGCGCGGGTACTGTCGATCTCGGCGCTGACATCGAGGTCGCTGAGTTCCGCGGTCCAGTGCTCCTGCAGTGAATCCGCCTCGGTAACGAGGCGGTTGGCCAGGCGGACGGTCCGGAGGCTGTCGGCGCTGATGGCCGAGACATTGACCGCCTCGCCCAGCCCGCGCAGCGAAAAGGCGGGAATCGGCAGGTCACGGGTCCAGGTCGAGAACCGGCGGGCGGCGGCGCCCGTGGTGGCGCTGCGGCGCTCCAGCGCCCCCGATTCGGTCCTTGGGGTGCCGAAGCGCACCCCGGTCACCGCCAGGGTGTCGATGATGATCTTTTTCTCGAGCAGGGGGCCGAGGCGCACGTCGGCCACCGCCTCGCCGATCTCGATCAGGTTGCGCATCGGCGCCTCGGGATCGGCCGCGGCGATGCCCCGCAGGACGAAGCGTCCGGCGAAAGGACGCACCTCGGCCTCGGCCACGTCGACCCGGGCGCCGGTCAGCTGCGAGCCGGTCCACTCCACACCGCGGCGCACGATAGAGTCGAGCAGGAGCAGCCACACGGCGCCGGCCAGAACCAGGAAGATCACCAGCGGTACGATCGCCTTCAGACGCAGGTATTTCTTCAGACCACGGGCTGGTGGTTTGGCTTTCTTCCGGGTGCCGGTGGACGGTTCGTTATTCGAGCCGGCCATCAGTCCAGCTCCGGCCGAAGCATCGTGTAGTACTTATAGATCTTCGAGGCTTTGAGGGCCTTGAAGAGCCTCGTCCGTTCGAGTCGTTCGTACACGTGCCGGCGGTATTTCGCCACCCCGATCCGGGCCCCGACGTAGAGCGGTATGGCGGCTGCACACCAGACGAGGAAACTGCCCAGTACGACGGTGTTGTTGAAGTTGGTCAGGGCCAGCACGGGGGTGTTGTACATCCCGGTCCAGGTCGCCTCCAGCGTCCCGGAATCGACGAGCAGGCTCTGGCCCAGCGAGTGGAAGACCGGATCGAAGAGGAACCCGACCGGCACGAAGAGGGCCCAGCCGAGCATGAAGGCGGGGAAGGACACCCGGGTCAGCACGGCCGCGGCGAGGATGATGAGATTGTGCAGGTTGGCGATGGGGGTCAGCCCCAGGGCCGCACCCAGGACGATCCCGGCCGCGATCTGGGCCGGGGTGCCGTCCGAGTTCAGGGTCTTGAACAGCTTGCGCAGCAGGGCGATCAACGGCATCGTCGGTTCAGCTCCGGTCGGTCGCAGCCATCGGGAATCCTTACCGGTACCGCCACGAGGTCAGATCGGCTTCGGGGGGCGCCCACTCCTCGATGTGCCGGGTCATCAGCTGCAGCTGTTCCACTCCCCGCGGTCCCCAGCAGTGGGGAGCCAGGGGCTGGAAGGCCACTTCACCATAGTAGTAGGGCTGGGTGGTGCTTTCGAGGAAATCGTGCAGGAAGTGCACCCCGTTATTGAGGTAGTAGCTGTCCATGTCGCCGCAGTAGACATGGATCTTGCCCACCAGTTTCGGCCCCAGGGTCGCCCAGTCGCGCTCGAGGATGTAGCGCAGGTCGTAGTTCTCGCGCCAGTACTCGGCCACCTCGCGGTCGATCTCCCCAGTCCGCTTGTCCCAGATGCGGGCCGGGTAACCGTCGGATCCGCAGGGAGAGTAGGTCGCTTCCCATATGTCCCATTGACCACCCGAGCGGGAGTGGTCTCCGACCACCAGCTCGTAGAGGTTCTCGTCCTTCATCATCGAGCGGATGTTGCCGTCGGGGCTGCGCCGGTTGGGCCGCTCGATGCGCATCCAGTCCCGGTCGAGGAAGTACGCGTTCTCGTCCGCATAGATGTTGACGATCTGGTAGCCGCGGAAATCGACCCCGTCGGGGCAGCTGGCCCAACAACCGCCGAAGAAGTCGGGGTAGAAGACCTGGTAAGCCAGGGCGATCCAGCCGCCGGTCGAGCCGCCGGTCAGTTTGCGGGCCCACGGCTCGCGGATGATACGGAAGCGCTCTTCCACGGCGGGGATCAGCTCGTGCATGATGGCGTCGCCGTAGGGACCGTTGTTGGCCGAATTCACTCCGTAGGAGTCGTCATAGTAGGGCGAGGGGTGCTGAAAATTGACGTAGATGAAACGAGGAATGTCCCCCTCGGGCCAGGTCTCGGCCAGCTGTTCCTCCAGGGGCATCCGGGGGGCCCCTGTGGAGAAATGCCCCTGAACGTAGTTGACCGGGTAGTAGGTGTCGGGATGGTCGTCGTATCCGGCGGGGAGCCGGACCGTGGCGCCGATGTAGATCGGGTGTCCCCACCAGGCCGAGAGGATGGGGCTCTCGAACTTGATGATCTTCACATCGGCGGTCTCTTCGGGCTCGGGCCGGGGTCCGACGATCTGGTCGCACACGAGCCGGATGGTCGTGGTCCCGCGCCCGGAAATCGTGATCTGCTGCGGTTCGCTGTAAAGGTTGCCCGGCGAGTTGCGCCAGTTCTGTCCTTCCCACTGATCCATGTGCATCCAGACGGTGTGGCCGTCGGCACGTTCGAAACGGGTATAGACGTTCGCGAAGCCCTGGACCCAGTAGTCGCCGGGGGGGATCTCGTCGAGACTCTCCACCGGCCAGCCGAAGACCGAACCGTTGATGACTGCCGACCGTCCCGGCTGCAGCTCCTCGACATTGAGACCGTAGAGCGGCACGCCGGTCTCGCCCGCCTGCCAGATCGGACCCATGACCTGGCCTCTCCTCTCCCGGCCGCGCTCGCGGCTCACGGCCACGTAGACCCGGCCCGTCAGGGCTTCGGAGCGGACGCCGGCGTCAAAGGAGATCTCGACTCGCACTCCACTGGCGTACGCCGGCTCTGAACCGGCCGGCCGAGGAAGAACGGTGAAGGCCGTCAGCGTCAGCAGGAACAGGGTCAAAGCGGCTGTCATGTACAGCCGGGAGCGGCGCCCGGTTACCCGGGTGCGGTGCGGTGAAAACAGTTCTCGACTCACGGTCTGACCTTTCCGGTTTGCACAGACGGTCATGGAGCGGACGATCCCGCCCGCAGGGTTCGTTCCCGGGTCCGTCACGTCAGGGAGGATCGATCGGTTCGCCCTCGACGGAGGAGACGTCCCCCGACCAGCTCTTCGGCGGCCGGAGCAGGAGCAGAACGCCGATGACGATCAGGGTCGCCGGCCACCAGTCGCCGATCCAGCGGTTTCCGCTCAGGAAGACGATTCCGAGAACCAGCAGGATACTGCCGGGAATGAGCAGCCCCCCTTCCTGCTCGCCCAGGAAATACATCAGGAAGAATCCGATTCCGGGGGCGATGATGAAGAGCGGCCACAGGTCCCGCATATAGTACCAGCCGTTGAGCTGGCAGTAGAGAAAAAGCCCTCCGGTGACAACCAGCACCGTGAACGGCATCAGCAGGCCGTAGTTGGGCCGTTCGCGGAGCCAGAGACCGAAGAAGAAGAGCCCGAGTACAATGAGGAGAACCGGCCAGTAATCGAAGAGATCGAAGGCGCCGAGATTGGATGCCAGAAAGATGGCTCCGAGCGCGATCAGCAGCACTCCGGGGGCGAGGTTACGCGAGGGCATCATCCGACTCTCCCTCCAGGGGTAAGCGGAAACGGAAACTTACACTAGTCTAGGAAGGGGGATGATGGCCGTCAACCGGACCGCTTCAGCGCCGGCGTTCGGAAACCTTCACAGCGGTGCCCGAGGCGGTCACCATGAGCATGGTATCCTTGACGACCTCGTAATCGAGATCGACACCCACCACGGCGTTGGCTCCCACCTGGGCGGCTCGGTGTTCGATTTCTTCCAGGGCGATCTTCTGAGCCCGGATGAGCTCCTTCTCATAGGCGGCGCTGCGCCCGCCGACGATGTCCCGGATGCCTGCGAAGAAATCCTTGAAAAGGTCGGCTCCCATGATCGCTTCGCCGGTGACGATGCCCATGTATTCCTGAATCGAACGTCCTTCGATCTGGGGAGTCGTACTCAGTATCATCGGATGCCTCCTGCGTCCTCGCTCGTTGGATGGGTCCGGACTGGACCGGACACCGGATAGAATACGGTATAACGGCCGGTCAATATCAGGGAAAAATCGGTCCCGGAGCGATATCGCGGGAGCACAGGGGGGAATCGTTGCCGTCTTGACTCTGCTCGGAAGCGGACCCTAGCTTGTTTTCCGTTCGGAAACAGCCCTACTGTACCCTGGTAGTTTTCGAATGGACCCCGGCGCGTTTGGGTCCGGAAACGGCTCTATTCCGCAGGCGGCGTATCCGACGGCCGTCTGTTAAGGAGCGTGATCCGCCATGGCACGGTGCCCGAGATCAGTACCGCTGGTCCTTGCGGTTCTCCTCATGCTGCCGGTTCTTCCGGCAGCCGCGGCAGGATCGGTCTGCGACCCGGCCACATCGACTTCACCTGCGCCGGCGCTCCCTCTGCCGCAGCAGGAAGATCCGCTCCGCTTCGCCCGTTCCCTGTACCAGGACGGGCTGTACGATCTGGCTGTCGGCCAGCTCCGGGAAAGACTAGCCGCAGGACTCGCGCTGCAGCAGGCCGAGGAAGCCCGCTGGCTGCTGGGGCAGGCTCTGGAAGCCGCTCGCCGCCCTCTCGAAGCCGCTGCCGCCTACCGCGATTTCACGACCCATCACGGTTCAGCTGTGCGGGCCCCCGAGGCGTGGCTGCGGGCGGGTCGGCTCTATGCCGCCGGCGGCGATTTCGCCGCTTCGGGATCGGCCTACCACAGTTTCATCGATCTCTTCCCGGCCGATGACTCGCGTCCCGACGCCGCCGTCGGTCTGATCGAAGCCCTGCTGGCCCAGGGCCGGATGGACGATGCCCTCGACCAGGTGGCGTCAGCCAATCGCGATTTTCCCTTCCATCCCCTCCAACCCCGTTTCCGTCTGCTCGAAGCCGAAGCCCGTATCGCCCTGGGTCAGACCGGGCGGGCTCTCGAACTGGCCGATGAAGCCGCGTCTTCGGCGACGACCCCCGAGCAGCGCGCCGATGCCGCTTCAGTGCAGGGACGTCTGCTCATCGGTGCCGACCGGGCCGGGGAAGCGGTCACGATCATCCAGGCCGCCCTCGAGGCGGAACCACCGGAGGATCGGATCCCGGCCCTGCGGGGAGTGCTGGGCCAGGCGCTCTCGAGCCTGGATCGGCATGGCGAGGCGCTGACCGAACTTCGGGCGGCGACCGTCGGCACCCGCGGCCGCGAACGCGGCCGGGCCGCTCTCTGGCTGGCCCGCACGCACAATGCGATCGGAGAACCTGACTCCGCTCTGGCCGCGTACGATCTGGCCCTGCCGCTGATTCCGGGCACCGAAGGAGCCGCTCTCGCGCTCGAAGCCGCTCGCTGCGCCCGCGACGCCGGTCGGGCTGAAGCCGCCCTGGGCTATGCCGACCGGGCCGCCGAGGCCGCGACCGACGCCGCCGCCCGGGCCGAAGCCGTGACGGTGGCCGTGGATGTCCTGCTGCGGCTGGAGCGTATTCCCGAAGCGGCCGACCGCCTGAGGGGTCTGTATCAACAGACCGATCTGCCCCCTTCGATCCGCGCCCGGGCCGCCATGGACCTGGGCCGGCTCTACGAACGGCACCTGAGCGATCCCTCCGCGGCCGCGGGGTACTACCGGTTGGCGGTTGGGACCGTGAGCCGCGGTGAGCTGTGGGCAGAAGCACTCTGGTCTTCGGCCCATGCCCTGGCCGCGCAGGGTGAGTACGCCTCGGCGATCACCGAGCTGCAGCCCCTGGCCGGAACGGCCGGAGCGTGGGGCGAGCGGGCGGGACAGAGAATCGCCTACTGGCGCAGCTACCGCCTGATCGATCTCGAAACCGGTCTGCGCCTGCTGCAGTCGGCCATGCTGGCTCTGGCTTCGGCCGAGAGTGGAGGGACGACAGAAGCTCTGCTCGAAATCGCCCAGGCCAATGCCGGCGCTCTGAAAGATTTCGCCACCGCCGTCGAAGCCTATGACCGCTACCTGGTCCGGGTGTCCGACGGTCCCCGGGCCGCCCGGGCGCACTTCGAGAAGGGCCAGGCCCTCGAGGCCCTGGCGGTTATTGCCCGGACCGAAGTCGATACGGCTGCAGCCCGCCGGCCGCGGGAGCAGGCGGCAGCGGCCTACCGGGAAGCGGTCCGGGTCGGGGGTAGGAGCGAAGCATCCGAACGGGCGCAGCTGGCGCTGATCGAACTCGACCTGGCCGACCTGCGCGACCGTCCGGTCCTGTATTTCCAGGCGATGCGCGACTCCTACCGCGGGTTCCTGGATACCTTCACCGCTTCGGACCGGCTCAACGACGTCCTGCTGCGTCTCGGTGAAGCCAACGAGGGGCTGGGCCGGCACGCCGATCCGGGATACTTCGAGGAAGCGGCCGATGTCTATCGGCTGCTGCTCGAGGGGGACAAGCCGATCGAGGTGCGCCGGATCGCCCGTCTGGGGCGGGGCCGCTCGCTCTATCGTATCGAGGCCTGGGCCGAAGCCGCCCCCCTGCTCGAGGCCGCTCTGGCCGACCAGCCCCCCGATGCGGTTCTGGATGAACTCCTCTTCATGGCCGGTGACGCCCGTCTGCGCAGCGGTGACGGCACCGCCGCGGTCGCTCATTTCAGCGAGCTGGCCAGCCGCTTCCCGGCCAGCCCCTGGACCGCCCGGTCGAGCGAATCGACCGGCGACCTGCTGCTCGAGCAGGGGCGGAGCCTTGAAGCGATCGAGGCGTACGAGCGTTTCGCTCAGAGCTGCACCGGGAGTGATGAACCCCGGGCGCACCTGAAGCTCTCCCGGGCCCTGGCCGACGCCGGGCAGTGGGCCGACGCCGCCGCGGCGGCCCGGATTGCGGCCGGCGTCCTGCTCGATCCCGAACTGCGGCTCGAGGCTCTGACCCGCTGGGGCGAGGCTGCCCGCCGCTCCGGTGACGAGGTCGAAGAACTGGCGGCGTACCGGGCCATCTGGGAGGCCGTCCCGACCTCGGCCCTAGCTGATTCGATCGCTCCGGCATTCGGGCTGATGCTGTCGAACCGCGGCGAACTCGGGCTGGCCGAGGAGGTCTGGCTCCGACTGGTCGAAACGGCCGACACCGATTCGGCGCGGGCCCGGGCTGGAGCCGAGCTAGTCTATCTGGCATATGCCGGCGGGCGCTCTTCGACGGCCGCCGAACGGCGTGAAACCTTCCACCAGACCTGGCGGCGCGAGCGGGAGATCATGCGTCTCTACGAACCTTTCTTCCTGGCAGCCGAAGGTCAGATGAAGCTGCAGCTGCAGCAGTGGGAAGAGGCCGAGGAGGTGCTGCTGCAGGTTCTCGAGGACGCCCCTGAATCCGACTACATACCCGGCGCTCTCTACGGTCTGGCGGTTGCAGCCGACCGGCTGGAGAGGCCCGAGGACGCCCGGGAGTACTATTCCCGGCTGGTGGAGGACCATCCCGATCACCCCCAGGCCGAGCGGGCCCGTTTCCAGCTCGCCAACCTGGCCTACCGGGTGGCCGAATACGAGATCGCGATGCCTCTGTTCCGCCAGGTGACGCTTTCGCCCGATCCGGCCCTGGCCGAGGCGGCCCAGTACAACCTGGTGCAGACACTCGAGCGCATGCGCCTGTGGGACATGGCCCAGCAGGAAGCGGTGACTTATCTGGAGCGCTTTCCCGAATCGGAATCGCTCTTCGACATGAAGGTCAAACTCGGCTGGCTCTACCGCGAGGGGGGACAGTTCGGGCGGGCGGCCGACTACTTCCGCGATCTGCGCGCCACCGACTCCGAACAGGAAGCCCGTCTGCGGTGGTGGCTCGCCGAAACGCTCTTCGCCATGGGCAACTATGAAGAGGCCGTGCTCGAATATATGAAGGTGGCGATCCTGAATGAGGATCAGTTCCTCTTCGCGGTCACGGCCCGGCTCAAGGCCGCCGATTCCTACGCCCATCTGGGACAGCAGGAAACGGCGATCGATCTTTACCAGCAGATCATCACCCGCTACGGCGCCGATTCCGATTACGGGCGCCTGGCCACCGAACACATGGAAAACGTCCGGGCCGGCCGCGCGCCGGGGGCCCTGCCGCCCCAGCCGCCGCCCGGCCCGTACCTCTGAAGTCGGGAAAAACAGGGTCGGCGGCGGTGGGAGAGCGGACCGGAGCAGGGGCGGGTACCGAACGAGAGGCAAGAGAGGTTAGAGAGGGAGAGTGATGGCAGAGGACGATCGCAGTGCGGTGATGGATCGGCTGGCGAGCCTGGGCAAACGGAAGGGTTTCATCTTCCGTTCGAGCGAGATCTACGGCGGACTCGGCTCGACCTGGGACTACGGGCCGCTGGGGGTGGAACTCAAACGCACAGTCACGACCCGCTGGTGGGATGAGATCGTACGGCGGCGCGAGGATGTGGTGGGAATGGATGCGGCCATCCTGATGAATCCCCGCGTCTGGGAAGCCTCGGGACATGTGGGTTCCTTCCAGGATCCCCTGGTGGAGTGCGCCGCGTGCAAGCGGCGTTTCCGACAGGATCACGTCGAGGGCGAGGTCTGTCCCGAATGCGGCGGAACCTTGAGCGAGCCGCGTATGTTCAACCTCATGTTCAAGACCTATATCGGCCCGATCGAAGACGATTCGGCGGTGGCGTGGCTGCGGCCCGAGACCGCCCAGGGCATCTTCGTCAACTTCCGCAACGTGCAGGAAGCCAGCCGCCGGAAAGTCCCCTTCGGTATCGCCCAGATCGGCAAGGCCTTCCGGAACGAGATCACGGTCGGCAACTTCATCTTCCGCTCCCGCGAGTTCGAACAGATGGAGCTGGAGTGGTTCTGCCGTACCGAAGACTCGCAGCAGTGGTTCGAGTACTGGCTCGAGGCCCGGATGCAGTGGTATGTCTCGCTCGGGATCACCCCCGAGCGCCTGCGTCTGCGGCCCCACACCGAAGAGGAACTGGCCCACTACGCCCGGGCCTGCCAGGACATCGAGTACGACTTTCCCTTCGGCTGGTCCGAGCTGGAAGGGATTGCCGACCGCGGCACCTACGACCTGGACCAGCACATGGAGCATTCGGGCAAGGAACTCAGCTATCTCGATCCTCACACCCACGAGCGTTTCGTGCCGGCGGTGATCGAATCCTCGGGCGGAGTGGACCGGACCGTTCTGACCGTGCTCTCCGACGCCTACGACGAGGACGAGGTCGAGGGGGAACCGCGGGCCTTGCTGCGCTTCGCGCCGCACATGGCTCCGATCCAGGCAGCCGTTTTTCCCCTGGTCAAGCGTGACGGAATGCCCGAGATCGCCCGTCGTATCGTCGAGGACCTGCGCGCCCGCGCGGTGGCGGCGGTCTACGACGAGGGGGGCAGCATCGGGCGGCGCTACCGCCGGATGGACGAGGTAGGTACCCCCTTCTGCCTGACCGTGGACGGCCAGACAGTCGAGGATTCGACCGTGACCGTTCGCGACCGCGATACCTGCGAGCAGGTCAGGATCTCGATTGACGCCATTACCGCCTATCTGGAGGAACGGCTGCGCCCCTGAGGCGCTCCCGAATCGAGGATCATGCTCGGATCTCGGAACCGCTCCCGGTCTGCTGTCCTGCCCGTGCTCCTGATCGGGAGTCTCGGACTGTCCGGAGCCGGCTCGGGAGGCTCCGCTGGCCGGGCCGGGGAGACGTGCCAGCCCCAGGATCCGATCCGCCCGGAGAAAGTTCATCCGGTTCTGGTCCAGCGCGCCGCTGCTGCCCCCACCCCCCTCGATTCTCTTCATGTCTGGGTCTGGCTCTGCGACAAGGGTCTGAGCGGCCCGGCCCTGCAGCGGGCTCTCAACGGACTGTCGTTGCAGGTGAGCGAGCGGGCGCTCGAACGCCGCCGCCGACGCGGGCGGATCACCGGACTGGTGTCCGCCGACCTGCCGGTTCATCAGCCTTATCTGGATGACCTGACGTCGGCCGGCCTGCGCCTGCGCCGGACCAGCCGCTGGCTGAACGCCGCCAGCGGAGTACTGGCTGCCGGCGATCTCGGGGCTGTGGCCGCCCTGGAGTGCGTGAGGGGGATCACTCCCCTCAGCCGGACCGTTGTTCGGCCGAGGGAAGGGGGAGAGAGAGACCGGTTCGATCCGGCCCGGCCGGATCCGGTCCGACCCGCCGTCGCGCGCTCTGACATCCAAATGACGGGCAGGGGGGGCGGTGGGCGCACCGGGGCACAGTTCGACGCCGATTACTACGGCGCTTCATGGGCGCAGTGCCTCTCGCTCGAGGTGCCCGAACTGCACGAACTGGGTCTGACCGGCGCGGGGGTCATTATCGGCGTGCTCGATTCCGGCTTCCGGTTCGGGCACGAGGCCCTGCGCGATTCCCTGGTCATCGCATCCTACGACTTCGTCAACGACGACGCCGAAGTCGAGAACGAGCCCGGCGATCCCTCCAACGCCTGGAACCACGGCACCCGGGTCTGGGGCACGATCGCGGCCTTTAATCCCGGCACTCTGGTGGGACCGGCCTTCGGGGCCGAGTTCGTGCTGGCCAAGACCGAGGACGAGGGTTCGGAGACAGTTGCCGAAGAGGACAACTGGATCGCCGCCATCGAGTGGATGGAAGCCCTGGGGGTGGATGTGACCAACACCAGTCTGGGGTACTATGACTGGTATTCCTGGCGTGACATGGACGGAGATACCGCTCCGATCACCCGGGCGGCCGACGCCGCCGCGGCCCGTGGGGTAGTGGTCGTCACCAGCGCCGGCAACGAGGGCGGTTATCCGGAGCCGCCCGATCCCGACACGGTACCGGTCTATTACTACATCGGCGCGCCCGCCGACGGCGACAGCGTCATCGCCGTCGGGGCCACCATCGGCGATGCTCAGCGCGTTTCATTCTCGAGCCACGGTCCCACCTTCGACGGGCGGATCAAGCCCGACGTCATGGCCCGGGGGGTGGATGTGGCTTCGGCAAGCCCGCTCAATCTGAGCGGGTACGATCTTTCCCTCGACGGGACCAGTTTCTCGAGCCCGCTGGTGACCGGGGTGGTGGCCCTGTTGCTGGAGGCCCACCCCGACTGGAATCCAATGAAAGTCCTCGATGTGCTGCGGGCCAGCGCCGACCGCTCGAACAATCTGGAACCGGGGGAACCGGACAACGACTACGGCTGGGGCTACGTGCGGGGAGCGCGAGCCAACGCCTGGGGCGATATTCCGATTCCCGACCCGGGCCGGCTCGAATTCTTCACCTACCCCAACCCCTTCAGTTCCACAACGACCTTCGTCTGCTCCGTGCCCTCGGCCGGCGAGGGCCGCATTTTCGTATTCACCCGTAGCGGCACCCTGGTTCGTACCCTCGGGCTCGAGGCCGAAGACGTTCCCCGGGCCGGGGTGTACGAGGTCGCCTGGGACGGCCGGAACAGCTCCGGGGCCCTGGTCGCTTCCGGGGTCTACCATGCCGTCTTTGTGTTCGAGGGATTGCGGGCGCGCACGACCCTGCTCAAGATTCGCTGACCGGAGCGCGCTCGGCACCTATATTCCCCTACCATCATCTTCGTTTGACGCGGGAGAGATGCGATGTCGCTTCGCAGATTCGTTTGTGGGTTACCGATCCTGTTCGTGACGGTGGCCGGCGCTCCTTCGGCCGGGCTGCTGGCCCAGACTTTCGATCGGCCGGTCTTCGATTCCGAAGACGGGGCGTTCATCACGGTGGAGCAGATGATGGACCGGTTGGCCGGGGCCGACGTCGTCTACGTGGGGGAAACGCATACCGATCTGGCCCACCACCGGGTCCAGCTGGCCGTTCTCGAAGCCCTGCACACCCGCAATTCCTCGCTGGTCATGGGCTGGGAGATGTTCCACTCCAGCCAGCAGCCCCTGCTTGACGCTTTCAGCTGGGGCTGGCTGTCCGAGATCGAATGGCTCGACGCCATCTACTGGGAGCACACCTGGGGCCATCCCTATGAGGGCTACCGGCCGATGCTGCTGTACGCCCACGAGAACGGGATTCGCATCTTCGGCCTCAATGCGCCGCGGGCGGTGGTGCGCTCGGTCCGCACCGACGGGCGCGAGGCGATGCCCGATTCGCTCAGCGTCTGGCTCCCCCCCGGTTTCTGGAACCGGATCGACCTGCCCGAGGAAGCCCGCTATAAAGAGTGGTTCTTCGCCACCGCCCGGCACATGCCGCACGCCAGCGACGAGATGATGGCGGGGATGTTTGCCTCCCAGACGGCCTGGAACGAGATCATGGCCTGGAACGTGGTCAAGGCTTTCAACATCATCCCCGACGAGCGTCTGCAGGTGCTCGTGATCGTAGGCAGCGGCCACGCCGTCTTCGGACAGGGCATTCCCACCCGGGTCGCCTGGCGTCGGTCCGACCTGCATCAGCTGGTGGTGATGCCGCAGACGGTCGAAAGTGTTCCTTCCGCAGCCGCGCTTCGCGAGGAAGGACTGATCGAGGAGGGCGATTTCATCTGGTTCGTTCCTCCGGTGGCTGGAGAACAACCTCCGGCGGCTGAAGCGGAGCCTCCGATTTCCTGACCGGCTCCCGAATCCAGTCTTTCTTTTCCGTGACGCAACCCGGCAGGAGTGGTATACGTATTTGTAGTGTCTATTTGACGGCATGATACCATGCCGCTGACGGGGAGTACCCGATGACTGCACGTCTTGACCGCGAGGCCGCCGCCTTCCTGCCACTCAATCCGGTGGTCTTCAGAATTCTCATGGTCCTGACCGAAGGGGAGCGGCACGGCTACAATATCGTCAAGCAGGTCGAAGTCGAGAGCGGGGGAGAGCTCTCAATCGAACCGGGCAATCTGTACCGTTCGCTCCGCAAACTGCTGGCTGAAGGTGTCATCAGGGAGTCGGGCCGGCGACCCGATCCCGAAGAAGACGATGCCCGGCGCCGGTACTTCGCGCTCACCCCACTGGGCCGCCGGATCGTGAAGGCTGAAGCGGTCCGGCTCCAGCGGCTCGTGCGCGACGCCGGCGCCCGCGATCTGCTCCCCGAGCCCGGTACCGCGGAGGGGCTCACGACATGAGCCCGCAGCGCGAGCGGCTCTGGCTCGGTGCCTACCGGCTTCTGCTGCGCGCCTGGCCGGCCGAGACCCGTCGCCAACTCGGCGAAGACCTGCTCCTGACCTTCCGCGACCGCCTACGCGAGGTCTGGACCGGCTCGGGATTCGGGCCCCGCATCCGCTTCACCTGGCGGACACTGCGCGATGTCATCGGCAGCGGCCTGCGCGAGCGCTGGGACAAGGCAGCCGGAGCGACCACCCTGCAGACCGAGGCCGCCCGCCGCCGCAACCGCCAGACCTCACCTGAAGAACGGCCCCGAATCACCTGGTTGGATACCCTTGGTCAGGATATCCGTTTCGGTCTGCGGATGTTCGTGCGCAATCCACTTTTCACCGCCGCGGCGGTCCTCTGTCTCGGAATCGGGATTGGCGCCAACGCGACCATCTTCAGTTTCCTCTACGGGGTCATGGGTAATCCCCTCGGATTGGAGGAGCTCGGGGCGCTGGTCGCCTGCGAGCCCGGTTCGGTCGAAGAGGGCTGGACGACCAGCGGGCAGTATCCCGACTTCCTGGAACTGCGGCAGCGGAACGGCAGTTTCGAGGCGCTGACCGCCTGGCATGAACTCGCGCTTACCCTCACTGCGGCGGGAGTCGATCCGGAGCGGATCACCGGGCTTTCGGTTTCGCCCGACTTCAGCCGGGTCATGCGGGTCGAGCCCCTGCTCGGCCGCGGCTTCCTGCCCGATGACGAAGAACCGGGGGCACCGGCCACCGTCATCCTCGGGCACCGGTTGTGGACCCGGCGCTACGAGGCCGATCCCGGAATCGTCGGTCGACCGATAATCCTCGACGGCGAGACCCGTACCATCGTCGGCGTCATGCCCGCCGGTTTCCAGTTCCCCACCAATACCCAGCTCTGGGTGCCGATCCGGCGCGACCGGGGCCTGCCCCGGGGCTCTCAGTACCTGCGCTTCGCCGGTCGACTGGAACCGGGAACCACGATCGAACAGGCGGGTGAGGATCTGCGGGTCATCGCCGCCGACCTCGCCCGGCGTTTCCCCGAGTCCAACGGCCATCTGAGCATGCTCCTGCGTCCGCTCGAGGATTCCATTCTCGGCGACATCCGCGAGGTCCTGCTCATCTTCTATGTAGTAGTGACCTTCGTCCTGCTGCTGGCCTGCGCCAACGTCGCCAAGCTGATCCTGGCTCGCTCCTCGACCCGCCAGCGCGAGATTACCATCCGGGCCGGACTGGGCGCCGGGCGCTTCCGACTCATGCGCATGTTCGGAACCGAGGCGGTCGTGCTGGCCGCTCTCGGCGGTGTCCTCGGCCTGATCCTGGGTTGGGTGGGGCGCGATCTGATCGTGAACGGGATTCCGGTCGTGCTGCCTTACTGGGTGCATTTCGAGATGCACCTGCCGGTCGTGGTCATCATGATCTTTATCACTTTCCTGACCAGCCTGCTGGCTGGAGCGGGACCGGCCTGGCTGAACCTGCGTAGCGATGTGGCCGGCCAGCTCAAGGAGGGGGGGGAACGCGCGGTCGGGAGCCGCCGGAGCAGTGCTTTCCGCCAGAGCCTGGTGATGGTCGAGGTCGGTCTGGCGCTGGTTCTGCTCATCGGGGCCACCCTCATGCTGCACGGGGTGACCCGGCTGCATGCGGTCGAGCCGGGATTTTCGACCGAAAACGTGCTGACCATGCGCCTCGAACTACCCCTGGACAATTTCAGGGATCCGGCGAAAACCGTACGTACCTACGAAGACATCCTCGATCGTATCCGGATACATCCGGCGGTCAGCACCGCGGCAGCCGCCACCATCATGCCCTTTTCGGACAGCAACGAATCGACCGGGTATGTGATCGAAGGCGGTCCTGTCTTCGAACGGGGGCGGGCTCCCGACGCGTACTACCGGGTGGTGACCCCCGGACATTTCAGCACCCTTGAAATTCCCCTCCTGCGCGGCCGCGAATTCGAACGTAGCGATTTCTTCGGCAGCGCCGATCAGGTCGTGATCGTCGACCGCCGTTTCGCCGATCTGAACTGGCCCGGGGCCGATCCGATCGGCCGGCGGATCCGCCATGCCACCTTCGATACTACAGCAGCGCCGGCCTGGATGACGGTGGTGGGGGTGGTGGAAACCATCTGCCAGCGTGAACTCCTGGGTGAAACCCAACCCACCATCTACCGGCCCCTGGCCCAGTCGCCTCGGACCGCCAACAGCCTGGAGATCCGTTCAGCCTCGGATCCCCTGGCTCTTGTCCGTCCTGTTCGCGACATCCTGCGCGAAGTGAACCCCGATCTGCCTCCTTTCGACATCATGACCCTGGAGCAGCATCTCAGACGGCAGAACTGGGAACCTGTGATCTACGGCTGGATGTTCGGCGTTTTCTCTTCGATCGCACTACTGCTGGCGATGATCGGTGTCTATGCGGTGGTGGCCTACGCCGTCGCCGAACGGGCCCGGGAGTTCGGCATCCGGATGGCCCTGGGAGCCGGCCCGGTCCAGATCGTGCGGCTGGTCCTGGGGCAGGGCACCCGGCCGGTCGGTCTGGGCCTGCTGGGAGGGACCGTGCTGGCTTTCGTCGTCCTGCGCTTCGCGTCGAGCATTTTCTTCGGCGTCAGCGCTACCGAACCGATCTTCTACCTGGTCGCGATCGCGGTCATGACCGGGGTGGCCCTGCTGGCTACGCTTCTGCCGGCCCGGCGGGCCACGGCCCTCGATCCGGTGACCACGATACGGGTGGAGTAGATCCCGAACCGGGAGCTGGACCCGCAGGCGTTCGATGTCGATCGACCGGTGCCACATGGCCGCGGGAGAACTGCTCGGCAAGCTGCATGTTACCGGCGGATATGATCGGAACATCTGGTAAGTAGGCAGGACGATCCCGCCGGGAGAGATCCCCTTTTCGCGTGGGTTCCAGAGCGGTGCCGGGTCAGAGATAAGACATCCGTACCGCACCCGAGCGGAGGATTCACCTGTGAAGCGCCTCGACTTAGGACACCCTGTCATTCCCGTGCTTTTCGTCCTGACGTTCCTGCCGCCGTGTTCGATCGAGGCCCAGACCGTCCTGGAACGGAGGCTCGACGACCTGATCGAGCCGCTGGTGGCCGGGCAGACCTTCAGCGGCAGTATTCTGGTGGCCCGCGAGGATCGGGTGCTGCTGACCAGGGGCTACGGTCTGGCCGATCGGACGCGGGGCGTGCCGAACACGCCGGCGACGAAGTTCCGGATCGGATCGCTGACCAAAGCCTTCACTGCGGCGGCCGTCCTGCTTCTGCAGGAGGATGGCAGCCTCGACGACGACGATCCGCTGGCACGTTTCATTCCCGACTACCCGGCCGGCGATCGGATCACTCTCCGGCATCTTCTCTCGCATACCTCGGGCATCCCCAACTTCACGGCACTGCCCGAATACGACGATTACTCGCAGCATCCGGCCACATGGCCCGGCACGATCGCTCTCTTCAAGGATCTGCCCCTGGAATTCGAACCGGGCTCGCGCTTCCGTTATTCCAACTCCAATTACATCGTGCTCACATACGTGATCGAACAGGCGGCCGGGTGCACCTACGCACAATTCCTGCAGCAGCGGATCTTCGAGCCGCTCGGCATGCATGACACCGGCTATGACCACAACGATCCGGCTCTTCCGGAGATGTCCTGCGGGTATGCCTTCGACAGCGATGCCGGAGAACTGCGGGAAGCTTCCCACATCGATATGACGGTTCCCGGCGGAGCGGGGGGGCTGTATTCGACCGTGGGCGATCTTTTCCTCTGGCACCGGGCACTCTGCGACGATCGCCTGCTCACACCGGCCTCGCGGGAGCTGATGTTCACTCCGGTCCGCAACGGCTACGGTTATGGGTGGACGATCCAGACCGCTTTCGCGGACCGCCTGACCATCAGCCACCAGGGGGGAATCAACGGCTTTCTGAGCGTCATCTGGCGCTTTCCCGATGAAGATCTGCTGATCGTCGCCCTGAGCAACTCGATCAGCGAGGAGACGGCCCGGCTTCTGGGACGGCTGCCGGCCGTCGTGCTGTTCGGTTCTTCTAGCTCGATATCCGGCGAAACATATCGGTGACCGGAATCGTCATTCCGGAGTAAGGGAATCTCGTCCGACCGAAGATCCCGATTTTCTTTGCACGATACCGTACCCCGTCACAACCGGAGTTCGTCCCATGATGACCGCAACCCGTTGTCTCGCCTCGCTGACCGTACTGGCCGGTCTCTCACTCACCCTGCTCGGCTGCAGCGAGCCGGTCGACGTCGAAGCCGAGAAGGCCGCCGTGGAGCGGGCCGTCAGGGGATCGATCGAGTGGGCTCTGAACAAAGACAAGGATCTGCTCTTCAGCGTCATAGCCCACGATGAGGATTTCTTCATCTGGCATCCCGATTCGACCTCGACCGTCACCTCGTGGGAGCAGTTCGCCCGGATGACCGACGAGGTCTTCATGGCGCCCACTTTCCGGGCGGTGCGGACCGAACTCAAGGACCTGTATATCGGTCTGTCCCAGGCCGGCGATGCCGCCTGGTTCCGGACCCACCTGGATGACATCGGGGAGTGGAGCGGGGTCGAGGCCGGCTGGCTCAACGTACGCTGGTCGGGCACCCTGGAGAAGCGGGCCGACGGTTGGAAGATCGTGCAGATGCACTTCAGCTTCCCGACCGACCGTTTCACCGACCGGTAGGGGATACCACCAGATTCTCCAGCGCCAAGGCCGGTACTTCCGGTCGGCGGACCATGCGTTATCACAGATCATGATAGGAATCATCGGTCACGATTTTTCGTTGTCTATATCTATCTCATTCTAGCATGAAACAAATCATGGTGGGTTGCCGTACCATGTCCCGTCACTGTCGAATGCTGAAAGGACATCAACCCGCAGCAGAGGATTCGAGGCTGAAGATGGATATTCCGATCCGCATGACGTATGCCACCGCAGCTGTTCTGCGGGCGCTCGAGGCGGGCTACCGTTACGGCTTTGACATCGCCGACGTCACGGGTCTGAGACGGGGCTCGGTCTATCCGGTCCTGCGCCGGCTCGAGAAAGCCGGACTGGCCTCGGCCGAATGGGAAGAGGGGGCCATTGCGCACGAACAGGGCCGCCCGCCCCGACGGTATTACCGGCTGACCGAATTCGCCGTCGAGATCGTGGCCGAGGCCGGACGACGCTTCCCCGTCCTGGTCGACGGGATCGCCCCGGCCCGGGGTCGGACGACGGCGTGATGGAATTCCACAAGGAGAACCGGACATGACCGAGAGACGGCGCAGGTGGTTCTTTGGTTTCATCAGCCGGCTGGTGCCGGCCGAGCGCCGGACTGAATGGCTGCGCGAATGGGAGGCCGAACTCGCCGCCCGGACCGCTGAACGCACGAAGCCGGTCATCATCCGCGATGCCCTCGAAGATGTCCTGCGCACCCGCTGGCAACTGAGGAACAGATCGATGCTGCTGCACGATATCCGCTACACCCTGCGTACCTTTGCCCAGTCGCCGGGCTGGACCGCTACGGCCCTGGGTACCCTGGCTCTCGGCCTGGGAGCCTCCATCACGATCTTCACCCTGCTCAACGGGGTGGTCCTGAAGCCTCTGCCATATCCCGATTCCAACCGGCTCATCGCCATCCACCGGATTCCCTGGGGGTGGCAGACGATCTCGTGGCCGGTCTGGGAAGACCTGCAGGAACGCCAGCAGGTCTGCGAAGATGTCGCCGTGTACGCCTTCCGCTATGTCTCGATCCGGCTGGGAGAAACACCCGAGGAGATCATCGGGTCCCAGGTCAGTTCCAACCTCTTCCCGATCCTGGATGTCGCCCCGGCTCTCGGGCGCGCCTTCACCCCCGAGGAGGATCTGGTCGGTGCGCCCGATGCCGTCATACTGAGTCACGGGTTCTGGATGAACCGGTTCGCGGGCGATCCCGGTATCCTGGGGCAGACCATCGAACTGCGCGATGTTCCCCACACCATCGTCGGGATCATGCCCGAAGGCTTCACCTTCCCCTCACCGCGGGTCGAACTCTATACGCCCCTGGCTCGTGCCGCGCGGAATCCCTCTGCCTTCTACCTCCAGACGGTCGGGCGTCTGAAAGAGGGGGTGAGTGTTACCGCAGCGCGGGAATATGTGACCGACACCTCGTGGATCATCCCCGCTCAGGGGGATGAGGAGGAACGGATCATCCCGCTCGATGTCAAGAGTCTGCTGGATTACGCAACCTGGCAGGTCAGACCGACCCTGGTCATGTTCCAGCTGGCCGTTCTCGCGGTGCTGCTCATCGGGGCGCTCAACGTGGCCAGCCTGATGCTGATGCGGCAGGTCATGCGGGAGCGTGAGACGGCTGTCCGGATCGCCCTGGGAGCCGGACGCGGCCGCCTCGTACGGCTGGCCCTGACCGAATCGGGCCTGCTCGGCCTGCTCGGCGGTCTGCTCGGTCTGCTCCTTGCCACCGGCGGCGTGCGTCTGCTGCTGGGGAACCTGTCGGGGCAGATCCCCCTGCTCGAGAGAGTCTCGCTCAATACCACCGTACTGATGGTCGGCCTGCTCGCCGCTCTGGCCGCCGGTGGACTTATCGGACTCATCCCCGTGTTCAGGATATCGCGCCGCGGTGTCGTCAGGGTTCTGCAGGTGATGGGACGGAGCCTGAGCGGGGATGCCACGAGAGCCCGCCTGCAGAAGGTCTTCGTCGGCCTGCAGGTGTCTCTGACGGTGGTTCTCCTGATCGTCAGCGGCCTGCTGCTGCGCAGTTTCCTCGGACTGGCCGCGATCGATACCGGTTTCGATGCCGAACGGGTACTCATGGCGGATTTCCCGCTCTCGCGCACGACCTATCCGACTCCGGCCGAGCGCCTGGCGTTCTACGACGAACTGGTGCGCTCACTCGAGGCCCGTCCCGGGATCGAGCGGGCATCGGTCTCGGTCTACACCCCTCTGACCGGCGGGTGGACGGACAGCCGCCTCGCGATCGACGGGATCGAAGATATTTCCGACGGCGATGCTTTCGTCGAAATTCACTCGACCGGACCCGAATACTTCGACGCCATGGGGATCCCCCTGCTCGCCGGCCGTGATCTGACATCGATCGATGTCAACGGGGGCGAACCGGTTGTCCTCGTGAACGAGACGATCGTCGAGCGCTTCTTCCCCGAGGGGAATCCGATCGGGCGCCGTCTGCAGATCGGGGGGCCGGATTCAGCGTGGCTGACGGTCATCGGAGTGGTCGGGAACACCGTCTTCAGGAGCCTCGAGGCGACCGGTTCCAACCAGGTGTACATCCCCTGGACCTTCTGGTATGCAAGCTCCTCGCTCGACGTGGCCGTCCGCTGTACCGGGGATCCCCGCGAGCAGGCGGCGGCGGTCACGGAAGTGTTCCATGCGCTCGATCCCGATATTCCCGCCCCGGCTCTGAGGCCGCTGGCCGATATCGTATCCGACTCCCTGGCCGGCAACCGTCTCCTGGCCACGATCGTGAGTCTCTTCGGACTGACGGCCCTGCTGCTGGCC
>Ga0180431_10002596_pt1 | contig 24121 bp, 15 predicted proteins | sample SS_ome_11_FD_132459 | JGI IMG/M metagenome (GOLD analysis project Ga0180431, IMG submission 132459) | Hypersaline lake sediment archaeal communities from the Salton Sea, California, USA - SS_1_MS_1 metaG | ecosystem: Environmental > Aquatic > Non-marine Saline and Alkaline > Hypersaline >...
GGGAGCCCCCGGATTCCCCGGAAAACGCCTCGATTCCGCTCCACGGCAACTACTCCTTTGTTCTGAAAACGCACCCTTCCAGTAAGTGAAACCGCCATCAGCCACCCAAATGCCGGAATACCCGAAAATACTCGGACCCGGAGCAGGACTCATCGTAGCATCAAACTTGCCACAGATCGTCCGGTGCCGGCACTGGGGCATTCTTGCCGTCTTGCTCCTCTGTCGGCCGGCCGGCGCCGCCGATTGGCCGCAATGGGGGGGAACCGACAGCAAAAATATGGCGGCCGGCGAAAAGGGATTGCCCGAATCGTTTGTGCCGGGGAAGAAAGACTCGCAAGCCGGCACCATCGATGTCGAAACCGCGACGAATGTGAGGTGGGCCCGCAAGGTCTGCCAGAGCACGTACTCCAGCCCGGTAGTGGCCGGCGGCAAGGTCTTCCTTTGCGGCAACGAAGACGTTGGGGTCATCGCCTGCATGGACGAGCAGACCGGCAAGCTGCTTTGGCTGTGGAAGGGCGGTTCCAAAGGGCATAATTTCGGAATCTGTTCGACGCCCGTGGTCGACGGGGATCGGCTGTACATCGTCAATCAAGATTCCGTGGCCATGTGTCTGGACGTCAACGGCGAGCCCGACGGCCCCGACCGCCGCAAACCGCGGGTGTTGTGGACGTTCGACATCCGGAAGGAGTTCAAGACGGAGCCGGCCGACGTCTTTTGCGGGTCGTGCCTTGTCGACGGCGACCTGCTCTACGCGCCCACCTCCAACGGCATCGACCCGTTGGGGGAAAGGCGGCACAAAATGTTCCTTTACGGGAACAGGCCCGGATCCAAAAAAGGGCGCATCATTATCGAGGACCCGGAGGTCTATCGCGTCACGTCGCCGGACGCCCCGAACGTGGTCGTGTTCGACAAGAAAACAGGGCGGCTGGTCGCCACCGACGAGATGCCCATCGCCAAGAACCTGCTCAAGGGGCAGTGGTCGTCGATCGGCGCCGGCACGGTTGGCGATCGGCGGCTGATCTTCTACGGCGGCGGCGACGGACGGTGCTACGCCTTCGCACCGCTCGCGGCGGTGCCCCGGGAACCGGTGAAATTGAAAACCGTTTGGTCCTGCGACTGCAATCCGCCCGAATACAAGGTCTTCGGCGACGTGCCCATGATCGTGCATTATTATCTCGGCGACTCCCGTTGGGGTGGCACGCTCAACAACAACGACGGCAAGTTCAAGGGCATGGGCGAGATCATCGGCACGCCCGTCTTCTATAAGAATCGGGTCTACGCGGCGATCGGCCGCGATACGGCCATGGGACGCGGACGCGGCGCGCTGCAGTGTATCGACGCCACCAAGACGGGCGACATCACCGGCGCCGGAAAAATCTGGACCTACCAGGGCCTCGACTGGACCTGTTCCACGGTGTCGATTGCCGACGGGCTGCTCTACGTCGCCGACGTGGCCGGACGCCTCCACTGCGTCGATGCCGAAACGGGACAATGCTACTGGGTACACGACACGAAAAACCGGGCCGTCTTGGCCTCGACCTTCGTGGCCGACGGCAAGATCTACATGCCGACCCCGAAGGGTTTGTATGTCTTCGCAACCGGCAAGGAGGAGAAACTGCTACACCGGATCAGTCTCGGCGCCCCGCTACACTCCACGCCGGCGGTAGCCAACGGCGCCCTCTACATCGCGTCGAGACAGGGCTGGATCTGGGCGGTCGCCAATTGACTTTGCCGGCTTGCTCCACTCCCTCGAAATCCCGCCGGCTTGCCCGGCGGAACCTTCGGTTTCTTACTACATCCCGGCCCGCTCCACCCCCTCGAAATCCCCAGCCCCCGCCGGCCAAGAGTCTCGCGCAAACCGGGGCTCGAACGCTTGACGACACCACCAAATCGGGCTATCCTCACTACCATTGTCCCCGGCCGATCTCCGGCAAATGGGGATTTTGGGTAGAAGAATAAGTTGGGCCGTTGGAGAACGAAAGGAGAGCAGATATGTCATGGACTCATGAACAGAAATCAGCCGCCTGGAACAAGGCAACGGTCGTGGCGAATAACGACCCAAATGAGTGGAGAAAGGATGAGTGCGGCGCGTGGATTAACTGGTCAGCCTACGGCAACAGAGACTCACAGTATGGCTGGGAGGTAGATCACATCACTTCAGAGGATCACGGCGGAACTGACGCCGACAGCAATCTCCGCGCGCTTCAGTGGCAAAACAATGTCTCAAAAGGCGCTGGCCGTCTCGAATGCGCCGTTACCGCAAACGGCAAGAATAACGGCCCTGCGTGATGATGGGCCAACAACGTCTTGCATACCTACAAGATGACCCGCGCCCGGGTGCCGAGGATGAGCTTTTCGCAGCGTTGGCGGTGTAGACCGTGTGGCACCGCTTCGGCGGAAGCGGTGTTGGTCTGTATTGTAGCACACGCGGCCGGGGAAAGAAAGACGTCCGTCAGTTTTCAGTAAGTTGCTCGGCTTCAATGAACATGCTTTCTACTTCCTTTACTGCCCTAGCAGCACTTGGTTCCGAGATATGTGGCTTGAGAGCGACAATTCTCTTTGCCTGTTTGTTCGTGTCTTTTGGGCATCCTTTTTCAAGCCGCACGTAGAGTGCCGTCGCAAGGCACTCCAATTGAGCAACTTTCTTATTTCCAAGTTTCTCCGCCACAAAGTCAATTCTCTCTCGAAAGCGGCCGATAGTCTTTTGGAAACGACCAATTACGAGGTCGCGCAGCTTCCCTGGAACGAAACACGGGCCGTATCTCGGATCGCGGACTTCAAGTTCCAAGATGGAGTCTGCCCGCAAAGCTGTGAGTTCGTCCGTCAACTCAAACGAATACGGACCGTATCTGTAGAGAACGAACTCAAAACCAAGCGGGACTTTGGTTAGTTCCTGAACGAAGTAGGTCGCCTTCTGGATATTCGTTTCGCCGCACCAGCTTTCTCGATCTCTCATCTCTTCGATAAGAGATAGTAGGACTGACGCTTTCTGTAGTCTTTTCATTGCTCATCCTCCTCTAATTGTGCAATGATTTGTTCTCGTTGCTCTTCGAGCCATTTCCCGGCTTCCCCGCGGATTTCGGGTGACACAAACACGTAGTCGATATTGACGAGCGGCAGATTTTTCAGCACTTCTGACACGGCAAGAGAAGAGACGATTCTCCCGTCTCGCTCCTTCACTGGAAAGACAGTCCCGCTACTCTTCTGCGTGTAGCGCTCATGCCGAAAATCATCGTTTCCGAACTTGTCACAGGCAGCTTTGAAAACTGCCGTACCTGCATCAGGATTTTTGTCAGCGTCGTTGGGGTTCCGCTCGTACAGGACCCGGAAGTGTTCCCGGCTCGCTATCCGCCGTGCGGGCTCGTGACCGGGGTGCGAGGGATCATTTGCAGCCTTGCTTAGCTCAACAAGAACCTCGTTGTCGGTCAGTGCAAGGAAAGCATTGAGGTCGGTAGGAACTTGTCCACCGAGCCAGGCAATCAGGAAATCCTGCAAGTGAAGATCATAGGCACGCCTTACCGGGTGGTAATACACCTGAGAATACATGAAATATCGTGCAAGAAGAAGCCCCTCGGCGGATTCAAGCCCGCCGGATTCCACTCCCAGAACGGACTCCTCCCCAGCCTCATCTGTCTCGGGCAGAATCCGCAGAGTATCAATGAGACGGTACTGATCGAATTTGCCGTATACCACTCCTGCGTGCAGCGAGTCGCGAAGGAGATAATCCATCCGATCCACTCCGAAACTGTCGCCAACGATGATCTCGGAGAGGATTCTCTCCCATTGGTTAAAGGGTTGGTCCTTAAGCTCCTTCTGCCCAACCGCGAGTTTGGCGATCTGCTCTGAACGAAGAGGAATGGTAAGGCTTCCCCAAATCTCTTCCATTTCCTCGCTCTTGATTATATCAACGGTTAGGCTCTCGTGGGTCTTTCCCTCTGGAAGCAACTCCTTCTCCGCAGAATGGGAAAAAGGTAAGTGCCCAATGTCGTGACACAACGCTGCCATCCGAAGGACTCTGCGCCAATAGACCAGGTCGTCGCCAGCCGGAACAACCTCTCTCACGCGGCTATCCAAGTTCTCCTCGGCCGTAATGATTCGGAACGCGCGCTCGGCAAGCTCCATCACGCCGAGTGAATGCTCGAATCGACGGTGCGTAGCACCGGGATAGACCAAGTGCGTTAGCCCTAACTGGTGGATGTGTCGAAGCCGTTGAAAGGGGCGGGAATCAAGAACCCGTCGTTCGTCGGAGTCGAGACGGGCAAAAACGTGAACAGCATCGCGAATTTCGTGAAAGCGCTTTGCCATAGTAAGCTGTCCGACAGATACCCTGGCTGCCACAGTCCGCCCGAACATCCGCTCCTGAAGGGGGCTCGCTGCAACCTAATTTTATGGTATTCGCTGCAAGATGAGTGGTAACTTAGCCAGTATGGCTGGCCCTGTCAACCACAGCAGTCCTGCATAGCCTGCATTATTGAAGTATACATGTATTCAGTATATCGTCAACGGCTGCTGGACAACTGGGGCAATTTTTCCTTCGTTTGGGACTCCTCTCCGCACAGGTCCCACTGCTGGCTTGTCCAGCAGTGTGGTAGCGGGTAGAGTAGATGCATGAAGAATACGTCCCACCGGAAGCGCGTTCGCCGGGTGGCACCTGTACGGGGATTCCGGCGACGGGCGATAACCCGCTGGACTACTACACTGGGAGGGTAATACCATGTCTCCAAACAACGAAGTGCGATTTGTGTCTGTCGGCGGCGCGTTGGCGGTGATCTTGCTTGGCGCCGGGGCGGTTGTGTCGGCAGAGCCTGGGCCGGTGAAGCGGGTTGTGCCGTGGGATGTGGCGGCGCTGTCGAAGACCCCGAAGGTCCACGCGACCGAGGAGCGGCCTGCCAAGGGGATGCGGGCGTTCTTCTATGAGGGCGCGCCCTACAAAGGCAAGCCGACCTGGGTGTTTGCCTACTATGCGACCCCGAAGGGCGAGCCGCCCGAAGGCGGTTGGCCCGCCGTGGTTTGCGCCCATGGCGGTGGCGGCACTGCCTATCCCGAGTGGGTGAAGTTCTGGAACAACAAGGGCTATGCGGCCATCGCCATGGATTTGGAAGGCCATTTGCCGGGCGGGAAATCCCATCACGTGGAAGGCAACTTTCCGACCGGGCAGGGACACGACAACGCCGGGCCGGCACGCATCGATTGGTTCGGCGACAGGGCACTGCCCGACCAGCAGCAGTGGTTCTATCACGCCGTGGCCGACGTCGTGCGCGCCAATTCGCTGCTGCGTTCGTTCCCGGAGATCAACAAGGAAAAGATCGGCCTGACGGGCATTTCCTGGGGCGGGACGGTCGTCAGCACGGTGGCCGGCGTCGACCCGCGGTTCGCTTTTGTGATTCCCGTCTACGGCGGCGGGTTCATCCACGAAAGCGACAACCCGGGGCTTGCGCAGTGGTTTCCGCCGAAGAACATGACCCCGGAACAGTTCAAGGACTACCGCACGAAGTGGGACCCGTCGGCCCATTTGCCGCACGCGAAGATGCCGATGCTCTGGGTGACTTCCGTGGCCGACCCCGTCTTTCAAATCAATATCTTTGGGAAATCAGCCCGCACCGCCGGCGGGCCGAGCACCTTGTGCATGCGTCCGTGGATGATCCATGCACACGGCAGCGGATGGAATGATGCACCGGAAATCTGGCAATTCGCCGACAGCATCGTCAAAGACGGTACACCCCTGCCGAAACTGGGGCGGCCGACCATCAAGCCCGACAGTCGCATAGTGCATACGCCGTACACGGGCAGAGACAAGATTACGGAGGCCTGGATTTACCTTACAACGTCCAAGGGCCCGTGGAAGGATCGCAAGTGGCAGTTCATTCAATGCAACATGGGCGAGAAGGAGCTGGTCTCTCAGAAGCCCCTGCCCGAAGGAACCACGGCGTTTATGGTCTACGTGTTCAGGGACAAAGGCGGCTACCGCGACAACCACGCCGCTACCGAACTTGTGGAGGTGACGAAGGACGATTGAAGACCGAAGACGCGCGGGTGCCCCCCGTGCAACTTTATACGATGCGGCATCCGCACCGTCCCCTATTTCGGCTGCACGATCCGGTAGAAGGCGGCTCCGATCGGGCCGAATCTTTTTGCGAGATCCTGATACTTCTTTTCGCCCGTGAAGACCTGGCGGAAGTTCTGCCAAAATGCACTGCCGGGCTTCATTAACCGTGGTACCCAAAAGGACGGGCCCAGGTTCAGCATCACACGCATCGTCTTGGCGATTTGCATCTCGGGTTGGATTTCGGCGTCGATCCGCCGCTGATACGTGATGAGGTGGCTTTCGCCCAGTCGCATTGCCTCGGCAACGGTTTCAGCCGCGATCTGTCCGCTTCGGATGGCGTAGTAGATTCCCTCGCCCGAGAGCGGCTCGATCAGCCCGGCGGCGTCGCCGACCAGGAGCGTCCGCCCGAATACGATCGGTTCGTTAAGCATCCGCACGGGCAGGCCGTGTGCCACCGTGCGCGTGTCACGAAATCCGGCGGCGGATTGTTTTCGGTTGTACGACGGCCTTCCAAGGCCGTCGAAAGCGGCGGATCGACGGCCTTGGAAGGCCGTCGTACGCAATTTGTAGTGAGCGACTACCCGGTCGCAGTAGGGCGCCATGTGGCGGGCCACGGTTCTCGGCCCGCCGGTTCCGACCGAGAAACCTTTCTTCTTGGGAAACACCCAGCCGTAGCCGCTGAATATATGGCCGAAATCCAGGGCGACGGTATCGTGCCAGTTTCGGGTGGTCTCGGGCGTCGCATCGATTTCCCTCGCTATCGCAACCCCAAAGTAGTGAAACCTGGGTGCGGCGATCAGCTTCCGCGTGAGGCTGGCGGCGCCGTCGCTTCCGATGACGTAGCGGCCCCGATACTCCGTGTCGGTTGTCTTCACCACACACTCGCCTTTGCCGTCAGCGATTTCGCGCACGGGCGAGCCCGCAAACACCACGGCGCCCGCCCGGCGGGCAACGTCGACCAGGTGGTTGTCGAACCGGTCCCTCATCACCATGTAGATCAAAGGCCGCGGCGATTCTGTTATGAACGGTGATTGAAGCCTCACCGTTACCAGGATTTTCGTGATTCTGTACTCAATGACGGGCTCAATCGAGAAGTCGAGAATCTGCTCGACGTGGGGCGGGACACCCCCGGCGCAGGCCTTGTATCGGGGCAGCGCCCGCTTCTCCAACAAGGCCACCGAGAGCCCCCGCTTCGCCATTTCATAGGCCGCCGTCGCACCGCCGGGGCCCGCCCCAATGACAATCGCATCGTAACTCGAATTCACTATCTTATTCCGTTTGCGGCAGGTCGTTGATCTCTTTCAACGGAATGTGCGAGACGTCGATAAGCGATCGGTCGCCGGCGAGCGCCTCGACGATGGCGTTAAAAACTTCCGTGGCGGCGTCGTTCGACTTGTAGGGGCCGATCCGCCGCAGCGAACCGTCGGTCAGAACACACATCACCGTGTCGCGCTCGGCCGAAATCTCATCGAGTAACTCCCGCGGAATGGAGACGGCCGTGCCCTTGCGGGTGATGACCAACAGGTTCGAAGTTCTCATGGTTCGGCTGCTTGGTTCGGGATCATTGAGGGTATAAAGCCGCGACCGTTGGTCGCGCCGGACTTGCCGATGATCGATACTCTCGGGAAACGCTTCTTGCTCTCGGGGAGTTTTTTTCAACGTTCGGCGCGACCAACGGTCGCGGCTTTATGTTCATGCGCGATCGACGGTCGCGGCTTTATGTTCATGCGCGACCAATAGTCGCGGTTTTATGTTCATGCGCGACCAACGGTCGCGATTCTACTCTCGATCGACGACGACGACGCGCAGGTCGCAGACGTTCGTGTTGGTCGGGCCGGTCATAATCAGTGCGTCGAGCGGCTCGAAGAAATGGTAGGCGTCGTTTCTCGCCAGGTAGTCGGCCGGATCGAGGGCCCTTTCTTGGGCGGCGTCGACCACGCCGGCATCGAGCAGAGCCCCGGCGGCGTCGGTCGGGCCGTCTTCGCCGTCGGTGCCGCCGGAAAGCAGGGCAATCCCCCGGGCGTCGCCCGAAAGCCGCTGGAGTGCCGCCAAAACCAACTGCTGAGAGCGTCCGCCAAGCCCGCGGATCGATTCGTCGGCCAGGGTGACGACCGGTTCGCCGCCGGTGATGAGGCAATCGGGCCCCGGCCCGTCGCGCATCTTGATTGCCTGGTCGGCCAGATCGCGTCCGATGTCTTCAGTGGCCCCTTCGCATTCGGTTGCACTCTCCGTCCTCGGCGAGTAACCCAGCCGCTCGGCTTCGCGGCCGGCGGCGTCGACCGCCGTGGCGTTGTTTCCGATGATCAGGTTGGTGACCTTGCAACTCGGCGGTTGTGGGGTTGTATCTTGCTTGCTTTTCAAGTAGTCGAACACCGCGTCCGAAATGCCGGCTGCCCGGGCGTCGAACTGTTCGAGCACGGCCAAGGCCCCTTCGGGCGTTGAGGAATCTTCGACGGTCGGGCCGGAGGCGATCACGTCGAGCGGGTCGCCGAGCACGTCGGAGATGATCAGCGAGACGAGTCGCCCGGCGCGGCACGCCCGCATCAGCCCGCCGCCCTTGATGCGGCTGAGCTGCTTGCGGACCGTGTTGAGCTGTTCGATGTTGGCCCCGGCCGCGCTGAGGTGGCGGGTGAGGGCCAACATGTCGTCGAGCGAGATCGCCTCAACGGGGGCGGGCAACAGGGCCGATCCGCCGCCGGAGATCAGGCACAGGCAAAGGTCGTCGGCCCCGAGCGATTCGACGAGGTGGATGATTTCCAAAGTTCCGGCGGCGCCTTCCGGCCGCGGCTCGTTGACGCCCGCGGGGCGTGCGGCGTGGAGCTTGATCCGCTTGAGTTCCCGAACGCAATCGGCCGGCACGTTGACCCACCCGGCAACGTCCTTGGCCTCCATCAACTCCGGTCCGAGGACATGTTCGACCGCGTCGGTCATACCCGCCCCGGCCTTTCCCCCACCGACAACGACGATCCGGCCGATCGCGGCGAGTTCAATACGTTCGTCACCAATACGAATCGCGGAACCGTCGACACGAATAGCCTCGGCGACAAGCCGCTCGGAGCGAACGGCATCGACGCCGGCGTTCCAAATCTGCAAGGCGTCACGGCGTAGTCGTCTTCGGTCCACTGTCTACTCCCGCTACTTCACGCGGAGGCAGGCGAGCCATTTTTCCGGCTCGTCGATGACTTGCTGGCCGTGGCTGCTGGCGGCATCGGTCCTCATGATGAGCGCGGCCATGACGGGCTGGCCCTCGATTTTGAGGATTCCAGCCGCGCAGCACCAGGGCGAGCCCTTGCCTCCCTCGCCGGGGAGCCTGCACGTCTGGAAGACGGTGTGGGCGAAACCCTTGGCGCTGACCTGCTGCTGCCAGCGGCGGACCAGCGGCTTGTGCCTGGCGATGACCCCGGCCAGGCCCGGCGTGATCGAATCGTAGATGTCGCCCATCTGGTTCACCGGCGGCAGATCGCGGACGCGTCCGGACGGGGCTACGATCACGGCGGATACCCGGACCGGCACGTTAAGGAACTCGAGGGTGGGCGATCCCGCCGGCGGGCCCTCGGCCGGCAACTTCATCACGTCGATCCCCTGCCCGGCACCGCCGGTGACCTTCTTCTTGCCCTTGAGAACTTTCATCACGACGTACAAGACCACGACGACCACGACCACGATGATGACCCACTTGATCAGGTCGCCACCGAGACTGCCGGCGGCCTCTTTGGCCTTTTCGGCAAGGTCTTTGGCTGCATCAGTAGCTTCCTTGGCCTTGTCACCGACCTGTGCGAACAACATGTTCAGATACCTCCCGTTTAAGTAGAACCACGTTCTGGATGTCGACGAGGACCCTGTGATGGTACCCGAGGGTGGTGTTTCGTGCAAGGCGGGGCAGGCGGGTTCATCGCGGCGGGGGCGCGGGATCCGGATGGCGGGTCATCTCGACCAGCTCGAGCACCCGGATGCCGACGTCGTCCAACCGCACCTCGCCCAACCCGGAAAGGACGAAACTGACGTGCACCTGCCCGGATTGGGGCGCCATGCGATAGAGCGTGAACTTCTGCCAGCCGTTGGTTCGGCTGATTCGTTCGGCCAGCGCTTCGCCCGCGAGCGAATCGATGATCATCAGGCCGTCGATGCTGCCGGTGACGGGCTTGGGGATATTGACCCATCCGCTGATGCAGACCATTTGCCCCGCTTCAACGGCGATTGCCGGACTGCTGATCCAGACCGGCGGTGTCTCGATCATGGCGGGCGACTCTTCGGGATTGTCGGGCCGGACGGTCAATCGCAGTCCGGAAAACCCGGCATGGGCGGCGTCGGGCACCAGGTCGGCGGCCGTCTGAATACCCGGTATCTCGTGCCGGCCGTGATACCAACCGGCCCGAAGCGTTGCTTGCAGGTTTTCGAAGTCGCCGCCGACGAGCCGGTTGGGCCCCAGTCGGGAGGCGTTGATCCGATCGGACCATCGGGCATGCCATGGCAAGGTGGCAAAGCTGACGTTGGCGGGAATGGTCACCGGCGAGGGCAGCCCGGCCAGCATTGCTTTCCACTGGGCCCGCTGCAACAGCCGCAACGGGCGCATTGCGCGCCGCGCGTGTACATACGTAGTTGGATAGTCCTTTACCGAGAGGGACCGATCGGCCGCTTGGATGCTCTTGACCGCTGCGGACAGCCATTGCACGACCTGGGCATCCGCGGATCGGCCGGGGATCCGATCGACGACCTGGCGTACGAGGTGCAGTTTTCTCACGGCCAGATGGCGTTGCAATTCTGCGGCCCGGGGGCCGATGGCTGCCGAACGCCGCGCGAGGCTGCCGACGACCAGCGGGTCCTGGGCAAATAACACCTGGGCGGTCAGGCCAAACTCTTCCAACGTCACCCGCACCCCGCCCATCACCCGCTTGTGTCGCAACGGCCGCAACTCGCCGGGCGTCAGTTCGTACACATTGCACGCCTCGGGTGTTCCCGGCACGACCAGCGAGAGGTTGTTGGCTGCCGATTGGCCGGGTACGCATTGGGCCCCGGCGGTCGACCAGACGGGCAAGAGCAAGCGGGCACGATCGGTCCGCAAGACCGCACCCGTCACTTCCCGCTTGCTCCCGTCGGCCGTTGTGACGAAACTCCCGGCGGCCGCCCACGGTTCGATCAGCTCCATTTCGAGATTGAGTAACTCGAGGACCATTGCCCTGTGACGGGTTTCCGGATCTTCGGCATTCAGCGGAGATTGTGACGTGAACAACAACCCCCGGCTTCCCGAGCCGATTGCCGTGTAGGCCAACAGGCGAATCTGCTCGCTGGACACCGAGACCGGGGGCGGCGTATCGGGCCGAGAGGCAATCAACTGCTCGCGCAGGGCGGCGGCCGGCTGGGTCTGGATCGTGGTCCAAACCGGTGTTCCGGGCCGGGCGAGCCGCGGCTGAAGGCGAATCCACTTGCCCCAGTCGGCCAATTCCAGGCTGGTCCCCAGAGGCCGGCGGTCGATCAACAAGAGATCGACGTGGCGGCTGTATGTTCGCAGATCGGCGCCGGCCCCACAGATCAGTGGCCGTCCTCGATGCTGATCGGCTGTGCGAACTTGCTCGGCCCAAAGCCGGGTGCGTTCGAGTTGCTCGCTCCCAAGTCCGCTGCCCAAATCCCATGCCAACACGTGATCGTATTCCGGTCCGACCGGCGCCAAGGCGGCGACCGGTTCGTCGGGCAAATCCAAGCGGACCGCGTGCGGAGGAGGGCAAACCAATCGCAGGTGCAACCGCTTCGTTTCCGCCAGAATCTCGGGCGAAGGAGGTTCCGGCAGCCAAACGGTATTGAACCCGACCTGTTGCAGGAAGGCCAAGGGCTCGCCCCGGTATTGGATGATGCGGGGAAAGAAAGGGCGATCCTCGGCAATCAGCACCGACCCGACCAGCCTGGCGGCGGGAGGTTGTACTCCGGCCGCCGTACGGCGGCCGGCCGAACCGCGTGAAATACGCTTCGAACCTGCATCGCCGGCGGAGCCCTTGCCGACGGTCCCCGGCGGTGTCGTCGATGATTGGACGGACGAAGCGCCGACGAATCCGGCGATGTCGAGATCGTCGATCCAGACGTTTGTCGTGCCGGGGCCGCCGTAGACGTTCAGAAAGACGGCGCCGAGAAATGCCTCGCGCCCGTCCACGTTGGGTCCCGACTGAGTGCGCAAGACCCGGACTTGCCGGGCCAGCAGCCGTGGCACGTCCTCGATACGAAGCTGCTGCCAGCGGCCGACGTCGGTGTAGGTGGAACCTCGCACCAGAACGAGGGCCGGCCGGCCGGTTTGCGGGGTGACGGTCCGCGGCAATAGGATCTGGGCCAGGAATTGTATGCCCGGCCGGTCCGACTTGACCCAGACCGTCGGCAACAACTCGTCGATCACCAACGCCCGACCGACCTTGTGGCTGAAGTGAACGAAGGTGCCGTTTTCGCCCGACAATCTCAGATGTTCGCAACCGTCGCCCGTGTGGGCTTGCTCTTGGACACGCTTGTGCCGTTCGGTCTGGTGTCGAACGTTTCCCCCTGCGTAGCACCAGGAAACATTAGGGCCCTCGAACCCCTCATACCAGGCATTTTGACCCCGGACCCCCGCGCAAACGGAATTGGCGAGCAGAATCGCCGTCACGACGATCGTCCATGATACAAATCGCGGCATGGCGACATTTCCCGCTGCCACGCGACGTGGCAGAAACGCAACACTTCGAGCCAACGGGCAACTTCGACGTAACGTGTGCTTGTATCAGGATTTGCGAAAAGCTTCCAGGTCAAACGTCGCGTTTTGTCACACGAGGGTCGGGGAAGGAAAACGGTTCGAATTACACAAGTGCTTGCGGCAAAACAACTTACGCAATCGTCCGATCCCCAACGAGACAACGGCACGCCGAATGCTTTTTGGCCTGGTGGCTACAACAACGGGAGGCCCCCATGAGCAAGCAAGCCCGCATTATCAAATCCGACAGCGACGAAATCCCCCAGGAAATCAGCGATCTGGTGACCGCCGTCCGCGAACTGCCGGCCGAGCACCGCCTGAAGATCGACCCTATCGCAGCGCAAGTCGTCGAGAGCACCAAGCGCCGCCGGCGGATACTCTCGTTGGTTCAGGATGCCCTGAGCCAACTGCGGCTGGACATGAAATACCTGGCGTTTGACCTCGAGGCCACTCGACGTGAACGGGACGAATACCGGCGGAACCTGGAGGAATTGTCGTAGCGCCAAGACGGCGATTCACCGCCCGATACCACTCTTTGGTACTATACGCGTCTACCCTGGTGTGTGTCTTGCGGTTCCAAGGCGTTGCCAATAGGATAAATGGCTAAGGAATGACTTTCGCCTTTCTCTGCGAAGCGTCTTTCGGATCGGATATCTGATAATTCTCCGGAACTGGCATGGCTCGTCCGTCTACTGAAAAGGTTTTGCACCGGGCTCGCGATCTTGGCTTGCTCAATGAGCGGCAAGTGCGGGAGATCTGGGCGAGTTTCGCCCAGCATAACGTCCCGATCGACGATTTGCTGCAAACGATGGTCCGCCGCGAGTTTCTGACCAATTATCAGATTGAACGCCTGATGCGGGGGGAACGGTCGGGGTATTTCTACGGGGATTACAAGATCCTCTACCTCGTCGGGACGGGTACCTTCGCCCGCGTGTTTCGGGCAGTGCACCGGGCAACGGGACAGATTACGGCGGTCAAGGTCCTTCGCAACCGTTACAGCGACACCCCGGCCCAGTACGAGCAATTCGTCCGCGAGGGTCGCCTCGGACTGGCTTTGCGGCATCCCAACATCGTTCCCATCCATGAAGTCTTCTCAGAAGGAACCATGCACTTCCTGGCGATGGATTTCATCGAGGGGCAAAACCTCCGCGATCTCGTCAAGATCCGGGGAAAATTCAATCCCGAGGACGCCACGCAGTTGATGATCGACGTTACCAATGGATTGGGCTATGCCTTCGAAAACGGTCTAACCCATCGCGATCTGAAAATGAGCAATGTGCTCGTATCGAGCCGGAGACAGGCAAAGCTGGTCGATTTCGGTCTGGCCGCGCTGGACGAAGGCTTCCTCCGCAATATGGATGTGGCGGAAGCGGTCAATGCCCGCGCCGTCGACTACGCGGCACTGGAGCGGGCAACCGGTGTCCGAAAAGACGACACCCGGAGCGACCTCTACTTTCTCGGCTGCATGTTCTACCACATGCTCACCGCGCAGCCCCCGTTGAGCGAGACCCGCGACCGGTTGCAGCGGCTCAGCAAGCAACGTTTCCTCGAAGTCGTCCCACTCAATAAGCTCGATCCGTCCCTTCCCGCACCGGTCGTTACGGTCGTCAACAGGGCAATGTCGCTCGATCCGACGCATCGTTACCAGACGCCGGCCGAGATGCTTCAGGACCTCGGAAACCTGGCCGAGAAGCTGGCCGAGATGCCCGAGCAGGCCGAACCGGTAGAAACCGAAGCGACGGAAGCAACGGAAGAGGAACCGCCCCCCGAGGCCAAACCCGAGTCCGCCAAACCGCATCACAAGATCATGGTGGTCGAGTCGAACACCGCCTTGCAGGACGTCTTCCGCGAGGGGTTCAAGCGGGCCGGCTACCGCGTTCTGTTGACGGGCGATCCGGCCAGGGCCATCGAACGCTTCCGTCAAGATCCCTATGTCGTCGACTGCGTCATCTTCAACGCCCAGGAGATCGGCGAACCCGCACTGGAGGCGTTCAACCAGCTCGGCAACGACCCGGACATCGACTTCATACCGGCCATGCTGCTCTTGGATGAAAAGCAGCACGAGTGGGAAGAGAAGGCTGAAACCGGCGCCCACCGCATCGTCCTGCCCATGCCCATCACCATGAAAATGCTCAGGGTCAATTTGGCCAAGCTCATTGCCATGGAAGTGGCCCGGGAACAGAAGTAACCCAAACGTTGCAGAAAATGGCCGGTAGGACGGGCTTCCAAGCCCGTCCCGTTCGGTTCGAAACGCTCCCAGGAGTCCGGCCTGCGATTTCACCATTGGTGAAATCAAGAAACAGACAACGAAAGGCTGTTTTGTGCTGCAGTGGACGGGCTTGGAAGCCCGTCCTACGATGATTGCTTGCAACTACGGGGGTAACTTGGATTGAACGAGGACACAAAGGAGGGGGCACCCGCCCCCGGACTTGGTTCGTTTTGTTGTGGGCCGGGGGCAGGTGCCCCCTCCTTTATTCTTATAAAGCCGCGACCGGCGGTCGCGGCTTTATAGTGGATGAAAAAAACTGCTGCTCCCCGCTCGGGAGAGCAGCAGTTGACGGTCAAGCTCTTGTTGACACTTCCCAATCCGGGAAAATTACGGCTTCAGTGGTCCGTTGGGGTCGCCATTGACGCGCGTGAGGAGGAACATATAGGTCGCCACATCCATGTCCTCACTGATACTCTGCACGCTCCCGTCGGCCATCCCATGGTTGATCACCCCGCTGTGCATGCTGCTCGGCCCATATACGATGTTTGAGACGGTGGCCGGTTTGCCAACAGGAGCAGGACAAACTGTAGCGTCAGCAAAATCGGGGCAGTCAATATAATTGCAGTAGTTGACGGTATCCTCGTAATCCCACATCAGGTAGGTATAGTTGGTGGTACACGTGCTACTGTCCCAGAACTTACCCGCGGTGAAGTTCGTAGGGTACGCATACGGAATGCCGCCGACGCCGCCGTTCACAAAGGTGACCGCCTTGCCACCCGCAGCAGCTCCAGTTGGAAGTCCGACGAGTAGCATTTCCGAACCGACCGTCCACCGGGCATAGTATTGCTCACAGCTCTCGACCAGGATCGCCGTGTGGGCGGTCCCGTCCTTGGAGAAACCATCGGTCCCGTGCGACGACCCGGGATAGATGCCGCCGTCAGGATGATACGTGGGGTTCGTGTACGAACCTGGCGTAGTCATTGCCACTGGGGTTATGGTAGCCTGCGACAGGCTTTCCATGTGGGTAGCGCCCAACGCCTTGTAGTTGCTGATGTACTCGGTTTCGGCCACCGACGTGTACCGCTCGCCACTGAAGCTCGGGCAAGAGAACTCCTTGACCGATTCCTTCATGGCATTTTGCGGTCCGGTAGCAGCCTGTCGCGGCCATTGCATCTGCAAGTCCAGCGTATCGTAGAGCGGCTTAAGCTCCATGAACGGGAGAATGTCGACTGACCACGCCCACCCGACGCCTTGCTGCTGCGGGGCCGCGGCCCCGACAGCCCCTGCCAATCCGTCGATAGCCCCGGTGGCATTCCGGCTCACATGGATACCGGGCGGGAACCGGTTTTTCGCGCTGTCCATGTTCTGGAAGCCCAGCCCGATCTGCTTCAGGTTGTTCAAGCAGTTCGCTCGGCGAGCTGCTTCGCGTGCTGCTTGAATGGCCGGCAGCAGCAACGCGATCAAAATGCCGATGATGGCGATCACCACCAGCAATTCGACGAGGGTAAACCCTCGCTTCCGCGATCTAGTGTTCATAAGAACACCTCCTTCGAAGAAAGAATAAAAAAACCGTGCGACGAACGCCGCCGCAACATTCGCTCCTGTACATATGAGGCAAACAAAATATCGCGCGCAACCGAAGTTGCCGCCTCTTTCTGTCCGGACGAGCTGATGGGGGGTTGCGAAAACTCCCCCGACCTGCATTTATGATTCTAGCAGAATCCCGATTCCCTTGTCAAACACTTTGTCGACAATATTTATACTGCTATCGGGTGGGTTCGTGCGGCCCCGGATAATATCCATTGTACGACGGCCTTCCAAGGCCTCTGCTGTAAACATCTTCCCAGACCGGAAAACGGGGTTTTCCCCGGGAAACTGTAGGGAACGGCCTCTGTGCCGTTCCGTGTATCGGGTGGGCAACGTTGGTTACCATCGCCCTCGGAACGCCACAGAGGGCGTTCCCTACAGAGTGAATCCCCTCCGAAGAGTTACTTCTTGACTTTGCCGCCAAACCGGGCAGAATGTGACCGTTGAAACGGATTCCGTGCAAGACTTGGAAGTCTGCCCATGCCGGCACAATTGACCCTCATTGCCGGTCCACCCCACAGCGGGAAGACCGAGCGTTTGTTGGTGCGGTATCGGCGGGTCGCCGCCGAGAATCCACCCGGCGCGGCGGTCTGGCTGGCGCCCACCTGGCGCGCGGCGGCCGAAGTGCGGCCGCGGCTGCTTTCGGGCCAAACGGACGGCTGTTTCAGCCCCGGCGTGATGACGTTCGAGAAATTCGCCGACGCGGTGCTGGCGGTCGCGCCGGTCGCCATTCGCCCGTTGACGCGGTTGATGAAGCGGCAACTCGTCCGTCACTTGATCGATCGGCAACGCGAAGCGGGGCGCCTGAACCATTTTGGCCCTATTGCCGGAACGGGCGGTCTGGTCGACCTGGTTTGCGAGTTCCTGAGCGAGTTGAAACGACTGGAGATCTGGCCGGAGCAGTTCCGCGGCGCGTGTGAAGCCAGGGGGCTCGATGCCAGGGACGTCGAACTGGCGGAGATCTACGAGATCTACCAGCAGCGGCTTCGGGAGCATCACCTCTACGATGCGGAGGGGCGGTTCTGGTCGGCCCGCGATTGGCTGCAAAAGGGCGTCCTGCCGGGGTTGCCCTCCGGCGCCTTCGGGCGCCTGCGGCTGGTTGTGGCCGACGGCTTCACCGACTTCACCCGCACGCAACATGAAATTCTCGAAATGCTCGCCGGGCGGGTGGACGAGCTGCTGATCACCCTCCCGTTGGAAGGCGAGCCGCGTCGAACGGACTTGTTCGCAAAGCCCCTGAAGACGCTCGATGAACTCAAGCGGCGGCACAAGCAGCTTCGAGTCGAGGAAACAGGCCGCGACGAGACGCCCAACTGGCCTGCAATGGCCCATCTCGAGCGGGCGCTGTTCGGCAACCCGCGCCATGCCCGCCCGGCCGACGACACAAAAGGGATCGAGATCCTCGCGGCAGCACGCCAGCTCGGCGAAATCGAGCTGATCGGCGAGCGGATCAAGCGGCTACTGAGCGAGGACGGGGTAAAGCCGGGCGAAATCGCCGTCGTGTTCCGTTCGCCGCAGGAAGCCGGGTCGCTGATCGGGGAGGTGTTTGGGGCCTTGGGAATCCCCGTTGCCGTAGAGACGGGCGAGTCGTTGGACCGCTCGCTGGCCCTCCGCGCATTGGCGGCGCTGTTGCAATTGGATCTCGAGGATTGGCCGTTCGGCAGACTCTTGGCGGTGCTGGGGAGCAACTATTTTCGACCCGGCTGGCCCGAGTGGCAGGAAGAAGGGGCCGTGGTCGCCGTGGAAGGGGCAATCCGTTACCTCCAGGTCCCGCGGGGGCGCCGGCAGCTCCTCGAACAGCTCGAAAGGGCCGATGGCGACTCGATCACCGGCGTTGCGGCGCAGGACGACTTCGTTGATGAACTCGAGGCGCAGCAAGACGCCTCGGCGAAAGTCGCCGCGTGCCGGAAAACCCTCTCGGTGCTGAAACGCCTGGAAACCGTGCTCGACGCGCTTCCGAAAAAGGCCACGCTTGCCGACTGGGGCAAGGCATGGACCCGGCTGGCCGGGGAGACGGGCCTGCTCGCGGCGATCGAAGCGGATCCGCCTGCCGGCTCGGCCGTGCGGATTCCGGACCGGCTTGCCTGGTCGCGGTTGACCGGCGCGTTGTCGGCCGGCGATACCTTGTCCGAATGGCTCGACGAGCGGCCGGCCGAGCTGGATCGCCGCGACGCCCTGACGGCCCTGCTCGATATTCTCCGCAGCGAGCGGGTTTCGTCGGGAGACGACGAGCAGGGGCAGGTCCGGGTCCTTTCGGCCGCCAGCGTCCGTGCGCTGCAAATCCCTTACTTGTTCGTGGCGGGGCTTTCGGAAAAGGCCTTTCCACCACCCGACCGCGAGGACCGGCTCTACAGCGAGGCGGACTACCTGCGGCTGATCGAAGAGGGGCTGCCGCTCGTTGCCCGGACGGAGCGAAACCGTGAGGAAATGCTGCTGTTCTACGAGACGATAACGAGGGCCGGCAAGCGGCTCCTTTTGAGCTACGCGGCGCTGGACGAAAAGGCCCAGCCCCTTCCGCCAAGCCCCTATCTCAAGGAAGTGGAGCAGGCGTGCGGGCGGATCGAGCGGACGGAGCTTACGGATCTCAGCCCCGTTCCAGCGGGAGAACCCCTCTCGGAACGGGATTTTCGGGTCAAGGCCGTCGCCACAGCCCTTGGGGGACGGGAATCGCTCCTGGCCGGGTTGCTGAGGTATTATCGGGAGGACGGGCCGCCGCAAGAACACGAGCAGAGTCGCCCTGCCGAAGAAGAGGAGACCGGGCCGGACGGCTATCGCCAGCGGATGCTCTTTTCAACGGAGGAAAACGACGTAGGACGGGTCTCCAGACCCGTCACTGAAGATATCCAGACGGGTCTGGAGACCCGTCCTACGGGCAATCCGGCCGAGAACGTGCTTGCCGGATTAGGTCAAGTTCACCTTCGCCGGGACCGCGTGCTGTTCAGCGCGGCCGAGGGTGTGCTTTCGGGCGCGGCCGTGAAAGGCGTCGCCGCGAAGTACAACTTCGGCCGGACCTTCAGTGCCACCGAGCTGGAATCGTACGCGACTTGTCCGTACCGTTTCTTTCTCGACAAGGTGCTGAAGCTCAAGCCGCCGGACGACCTGGGGCTGGCGATCGACTACCTCAAGCGCGGTCAGGCCGCCCACGAGGTGCTGGCGGTGTTTCATCGCCGGGTGAACGAGGCGCTCAAGCGCCCGGCTTCGCCCCTGGAACTCCCCCCGGAGGAGTTCGATCGCCTGTTGAACGAGGTCATTCGGCAACGGTTCGAGAAGGCGCCGTCGAATCCGGTTTCGGCCGCGCTCCACGAAGTGGACCGCCGGATGCTGACACAGTGGCTGGGTGAATATCGCCGGCAGTGCGAGAAGTACGACGACTTGTGGAAGAGGGACGGCACGTCGCAGGTGCCGGAATTTTTCGAGGTTTCGTTCGGCCGGCCCGCACGCCGCGATGGGCCGCCTTCGACCGCCACGCCGCTGGAATTCCCGGCCGACGGGCGGACGATCCGCCTCTCCGGACGCATCGACCGGATCGACTCGGGAAACGCGGCAGGGACGCCGGTATTCAATATTCTCGACTACAAGACGGGTGGAAAGGCGGAGGTTACGCTCGACTCCGTCCGCCTCGGCACGACCCTGCAACTGCCGATCTACGCCATCGCTGCCGCGGAATTGTTGCTGCACGGCCGCAATCCCGTGCCGTGGCAGGCGGGCTACTGGCGTGTAAGCGACAAAGGCTTCGGAAAGAGTCGGGCATTGAAGATGTACAAGGTTGAGGGCAACCGCGTCGAGCCGCTGCCCAAGTGGGAAGAGATCCGCGGTATCCTGGGTGAGGTCGTCTTTGCCCTGGCCGAAGGGATGCGCCGGGGGGAGTTTCCGGTGTTCAGCCGGAATGAGGACTGTACCGGCTTCTGCCCCTTCAAGACCGTTTGCCGCATCAACCACGTGCGGTCCCTGGAGAAAGTATGGCAAGCCCCGCACCGGAACGACTGACGAACCTCACCGACCAGCAGCGCCGGGCCGTGACGGCCGGGGATGTCTCGGTGGCGCTCTCGGCGGGGGCCGGATGCGGGAAGACGTTCGTCCTGACCGAGCGGTTTCTGGCCGAACTCGAGCCGGACTCCGAAAACCCGGCTCGCTTGAACCAGTTGATCGCGATCACGTTCACCGACCGCGCCGCCCGGGAAATGCGCGACCGGATCCGCGCCGCCTGTGCCGGCCGGTTGCGCGAATGTCCCGAAGAACAGGTCGGCCCTTGGCTCGAATTGATCCGCGGGCTGGACTCCGCCCGGATCAGCACGATCCATTCCTTCTGCGGTTCGCTGTTGCGGGCCCATGCGGTCGAGGCAAGGCTCGATCCGCGATTTCGCGTACTCGATCAGACGCAAGCCGACACCCTGCTTTACGAGTTGCTCGATGAACAACTCCGCGGCCGGCTGGCCGAACGGGATGAAGACATGATCGACCTGATTGTGAAGTTCGGCCTCGACCGGCTGTGCGCGATGATCCGGAAGCTGCTCGCCCGGCGGCAGGAAATCGACTGGGAGCGGTGGCGGGGCGAAACGCCCGAGGGCCTGGCCGCCATTTGGGAAGACTACTGTCGCCGCGACACGGCGCCGCGGGTGGCGAGGCAGATCGCCAAGTCGCAGCCTGCTCAAACCCTGCTGCAAATCTGTCGCGAGCACCCGCCGACCAATCCAACCATGCTCGGCCGGTGCCGGTTCCTGGCCGAACACCTTCCCGGGCTGTCCGAAAGCACCGATCCGGTGGCCGACTTGGGGTTCATCTACGACAACGCCAAAGTGCAAGGCAGCGGGCTGGCGAAAGCGTGGCCAAGCGCGGAAATCTACGAGCAGTTCCGCGACACGGCAGAGACCTTTCGCAACTTGATCAAGAAGCGGAAGGAGGAAAGGGATTTCGACGCCGCCGCGGCGCGCCCGGCCGCCGAAACCGCCTTGCGACTGCTGAACCTGACCGCCCACGTCGCCGACGCTTATGAAGAAAAGAAACAGGAGGAAACCGCTCTCGATTTCGAGGACCTGTTGATCCGCGCCCGAGACCTGCTCGCCGGGCCCGACGGCGAGAAGCTGCGAAAACGCCTCGCCGCGCAGACCCGGTTGCTGCTGGTCGACGAGTTCCAAGACACGGATCCCTTGCAGGTCGAGCTGGTCAAGGCCCTGTGCGACTACGAGATCACCGGCGGCCGGCTCTTTTTCGTCGGCGACTACAAGCAGTCGATCTACCGCTTCCGCGGCGCGCAGCCACATGTGTTCCGCGAGCTTCGCGACGGGATACCCGAGCGGGGCCGGTTGCCGCTGTCGCTGAACTTCCGTAGCCAGCCGGCCATCCTCGATTTTGTCAATGCCCTGTTCCGGGACGAGATAGGACCGGATTACGAGGCGTTGCGGCCCGACCACGCGCAGGTCGGTCCCACACCGGCGGTCGAGTTCCTTTGGGCGCAGGAACCGGAGGGGGGCGATGCGGCCCCGGAAAACGCCGGTCTGCAAGAGGAAGGCGAGACCCGGCGATTGCGGCGGCTCGAGGCCGATTGGATCGCCCGCCGATTGCGAGCGATGCTCGACGCGCCCGAGAAGATCGTCTGGGACGACGAGGCCACCCGCGAAGTCCGCCCCGGCGACGTCGCCATGCTGTTTCGCTCGCTCCCCGACGTCGACCTCTACGAAGACGCCCTGCGGCGATACGGCATCGACTATTACCTCGTCGGCGGCCATGCATTCTACTCGCAGCAGGAGGTCTTCGACCTGCTCAACCTGCTGCGGGCCCTCGACAGCCCGCTCGACGCGGTGAGCCTTGCCGGCGTGTTGCGAAGCCCCTTTTTCAGCCTGCTCGACGAAACACTCTACTGGCTGGCCGGACATCCCGGCGGTCTGAGCGCCGGACTGGTGCAAGACGACCCGCCGCCGGAGATCGAAGGCGATCAGCGCGTCCGCGTGGCGTTTGCCGCGCGGACCCTGCACGGGCTTCGGTCGATCAAAGATCGGCTGCCGGTCGCCGCACTGATTAACGAGGCCCTGGCCCGCACCGGCTACGACGCGACGCTGCTGGCCGAGTTTCTCGGCGAGCGGAAGCTGGCCAACCTGCACAAGCTCATCGAACAGGCGCGGAGTTTCGACCGGTCGGGCATCTTCACCCTGGCCGATTTCATCACGCAGCTTTCGGAGTTCGTCGCCCAGCAGCCGAAGGAGGCCCTGGCCGCGACGCATCCCGAATCGATCGGCGCGGTACGCTTGATGACGATCCACCAATCGAAGGGCCTGGAGTTCCCGGTCGTGGTCGTACCCGACGTGAGTCGGCAGCGGCAGAGGCCGACCGATTCGGTTGCGTTCACACCGGAGTTGGGACCCATGGTCCACCTCCGCGACGTCCCCAGCGGCCTCGATCTGTACCGGCTGGCCGAAGATGACGAGGATTTGGCCGAGCTGGTCTGTCTGTTTTACGTTGCTACCACCCGCGCGGCCGACCATCTGATTCTCTCGTCCGGCGTCAAGGATTTCGAGAAACCGACGAGCCCGTGGATGGAACTGCTCGGTCGGCGGTTCGATCTGATCTCGGGAGCGCTGCGAGATTCCTCCGGCGTCGATCCAAAACACGTCCCCGTGATCAAGGTCACGACGTCCGAACCGCCGTTGGGGTCAAAGACGACACGCGGGCCGCGTCGTGAAAATTTGCCGAAGCTCATCGAAAAGGCCCGAAAGATGGCCGGCAACGGCGAGGGACGCATCCCGCCGCACCTCGCTCCGATCCCGCGCGATGCCGCGGCCCGGCGGCAGTATTCCTTCTCGCGGCTGACCGGCGAGTTCCACGCGGTCGATGCCGCGGCGCCAAGCGACCCGCACGAAGACGAGCCCAAACCGGCCGGCATTCCCCCGCAGAAGCTCGGCGACCTGGTCCATGCGGTGCTGGCGGAGGTCGATTTCCGCGACGCCGGCGACGTCACCGAATCGGTCCGCCGCCAGGCAGCGATCCTCCTGCCTGACGTAACGGAAGAGCTATCCGAGCCGATCGAGATGATCGGGCGGTTTCTCGCTTCGCCCCGGGCGGGCGATATCGCCGCCGCCGGCGAGGTCTATCCCGAACTGGAGTTTCTGCTCGCATGGCCGCCGGGTAGCAATGACCCCGGCGGGCGCTACCTGCAAGGCTTCATCGACTGCATCTACCGTGACAACGACGGCCGTTGGCACCTGGTCGATTACAAGACAAACCGCGTCAGCGAGGAGACGCTCGCGGCGGTGGCCGCCCCGTACGAGATGCAACTGCTGATCTACGCCCTGGCCGCCGAGCGGATTCTCGGCAGCCGGCCGGTCGAGCTGGTTCTCCATTTTCTCCGCCGCGGCCTGGAATACGGTTTCGATTGGAACGACGGTGCCCGGCGCCGCGTGGTGGAGTTTGTCGAGACGGCGATTCGGCGAACCCTATAAAGCCGCAACCGGTCCTCCTATAAAGCCGCGACCGGTGAGGCTGTGACTTTTTGTAGGGAACGCCCTCTGTGGCGTTCCGAAACCCGGAAAACACGCTCGTTGCTGCTTCCCGGAACGCCACAGAGGGCGTTCCCTACAGA
>Ga0180431_10002603_pt1 | contig 24083 bp, 20 predicted proteins | sample SS_ome_11_FD_132459 | JGI IMG/M metagenome (GOLD analysis project Ga0180431, IMG submission 132459) | Hypersaline lake sediment archaeal communities from the Salton Sea, California, USA - SS_1_MS_1 metaG | ecosystem: Environmental > Aquatic > Non-marine Saline and Alkaline > Hypersaline >...
AACACCGCAATCGATACAATCACGGTCTTGATGCTGCGTATGAAGATGCCGATGAAAAAGAGATAGCTCATCATACCGTAGATGAGACCGCTCGCTCCAATGTGTACTGCGTCAGGGCGTCCGATGAGCCAGGTGCCGAATCCTCCGATGATGATGATCTCGAGGGAGATAGTGATGGCGCGTTGTTTCTCGAGGCCAATCAAGATAGTTCCCAGGATAATGAGGCTCAGGGAGTTGGCGATCAGATGAGAAAAGTTGAGGTGAAGAAAGGGCGCCAGCAGTATTCCCGGCAACCCCTGTATCTGCCGCGGCAGTATCCCGTAGCGGTTTATCGGAAAGACTGCACTCAGCAGGAGGATGAGCCAGAGGAGGAGGATGAGATAGAGCATAATGGAAAAAGGGCGTATCTTTCCCCTTTCACGTGCCATGGATGCACCCCTCCGGATCGCATTTTTCTGCAGTTATGAATTCTCCTTTATTTTCTGTTCTCATCGTGATGAGCGTTTCCCCTTCGCCCGGAAGTATTCTGAACATGCCGGAATGGAGAGCATTCGACGGACACGGGGAATGTCCCGACCCCGGTTTTTGGCTTCTTCCCCGTTCGGCCATATGGTACAGGGGAAATAAATTTTGTCATTAATTTTAAAAGGGTAAATCCTGTTTTTCTATTGCCCTCAATACATTATTATGATACTATTGGAAAATCTAACGAGTGTTGTCTCGCTCGTTTTGTTGAGCGGTTCGTGCCGGAGATTGTTTATTCATGAAGAAAACGCAAGTACTGATAGTAGAAGATGAGAGTATAGTCGCCACCGATCTTCAGAATTCGCTTCAGAATATGGGGTATGATGTTGTCGATGTCATCGATTCGGGGGAACAGGCGCTGAAGGTTCTCGAGAATCATCACCTTGATCTCGTCATTATGGATATCGGGCTCAAGGGGAGTATTGATGGCACGAAAGCGGCCGGTATCATCCGTGATCGGTTTTCTATTCCCGTCATTTATCTCACTGCGTACTCTGATGATAACACGCTTGAAAAAGCGAAAAAGACCGAGCCCTATGGATACATCCTGAAGCCTTTTGAGGAGAAGGAGCTCCACTCGATTATTGAGATGGCCCTCTACAAATTCAAGATGGAGCAGGATCTGCGAGAGAGCGAGCTGAAATACAGAAAGCTCTTTGAGGAATCGAGGGATGCAATCTTTATTGCCGGAACGGACGGGGAGATCGTTGATTTAAACACCTCGGCGCTTCAACTGTTCGGATACAGTCGTGAAGAGCTGTTGAAGGGATTCAATGTCAGTGATGTTTTCGTCAATCCTCGATCCGTTATTCGATTGCAGAAGAAGATGGAGAAACACGGATTTATCCGTGACTATGAGGTGAAGCTCAAGAAGAAGGATGGCTCGATAATCGATTGCATCATCACCTCATCATTGCGTGATGATGAGAAGGGTGATGTCTCGGGGTATCAGGGGCATATCCGTGACATTACGAATACCAAACGGGCCGAGCGGGAGTTAAAGAACAGCTTTGAGCGATTGAAGAAGGCTATGAGCGGTACCATTCAGGCCATGGCGCTGACGGTGGAAACGCGCGATCCCTATACCGCCGGCCATCAACGGCGTGTTGCAAATCTCGCTGTCGCCATAGCCAGGGAGATGGGTTTCCCACAGGACACCATCGATGGAATTGAAATGGCCGGTGTCGTTCATGATCTCGGGAAAATATCGGTTCCCGCCGAGATTCTCAGCAAACCGGGAACGCTCACCGAAACGGAATTCAGTTTGATTAAAACGCATCCCCAAGTTGGCTATGATATTCTTAAATCAATTGAGTTTCCCTGGCCCATCGCCGAAATAATCTTTCAGCATCATGAGAGAAACGACGGCTCGGGATATCCCCGGGGGCTTACTGACCGGGAAATTTTGATAGAGGCAAAAATCCTCGCGGTTGCCGATGTCGTTGAGGCAATGGCTTCTCACCGTCCCTATCGCGCGGCTATCGGTATCGAAGAGGCGCTGGATGAGATTTCGAAAAATCGGGGTATTCTCTATGAGCCGGATATTGTCGATGTCTGTCTCATGCTCTTTAATGACAAAAGTTTCGAATTCGATTAGCTTAATCACCTGCCGCTCTCTCTTCTCGCGAGCCAGTCACGGAGGGCAAGACCGGTTCCGAAAGCCCAGGGCTTCAATCGTTCAGGCTCAACCGATTTGACGTCGGCAATCTCGTCACCCAGCACGATATCACCTCGGGCGACGACATGATACGCCACGATCAGCTGATTCATCTCAAAGAAAGCGTAGGCACCGATGAGGCGCGCCGACTCTCCCGTGAGGCCGAGCTCCTCAGCTACTTCACGGAGTATCCCCTCTTCGGGTGATTCGTTTCTTTCAAGAAATCCCGTGACGAGCCCGTACATATCCTCAGGCCATCCCCTGTTGCGTACGAGGAGAATCTTATTCCGGTGCTCGATAACCGCAGCGATGACGGGGACCGGATTATTCCAGAATACATAATTGCATTCTGAAGAAGAGCAGGCGAGACGCTTAACGCCATCGATGGTTTTCTCAACGAGCTCCTTCCCGCAGAGTGGACAATATTTGTATACCATCAGCAGAAACCTCCAGAAATGTTCTCCCCTTTATTATTGCAGTACCATATTTTACAATACAAGGCCATAAATGGCTGTAAATAAACTTTATATTTTCAGAGGAGAGGTAATTCAATGAAAATTTTAGTTTTTGCAGGATAATCCGAGCACCCCTTCATCATGTCTAAAAAAAATATCTTTTCCTGAAAAAAAACTTGACTAGTATACTAAATATACTATATTAGTATACTAGGTAGAATAAAGTGAAGGCGAAAGACAGCAACATGAAGGAGCGGGTCATTCACTGTGCCGGCGAATATATACTGCAACGGGGCATCAGAGGCTGGAACATGGATCAGCTCGCTGCCGCGGCAGGAATTACCAAGCGAACGCTTTATAAGATAATAGTTTCGAAAGAGGATCTCGTCGAGAAAGTTGTTCTCGGGTTCATACGGAGCGTTCAGGAGAGAATAGGCGAAATTGTTGGAGCTGAAAGCGATTTCTATAATGCAATGGAGAAGCTGATCTCGGAATTTCCGATGCTGGTGAACAGCATGAGCTCACGTTCAATGCAGGAGATTTTCCTTGAGTATCCATCAATTGAGAAACGCGTCTTTGAACGGCGTGATGAGCTCACCGCCGAACTGCAGGCTTTTTTTCAACGGGGAATCCGGAACGGATTTATTCGAAGTGATTTAGAACCTGCATTTATTCTGCAGCTTTTTCAGGCAGTGGTGATGTATTTTATCAGATTTGATGATAGGGGCAATAAGCATTCTGAGAAGTTTCGGGCGGCTTTTGATTGCCTGATTAATGGCATTCGTGGGGATCGGTGATCACCTGCAGAGCGGGTGACGTATAGGGTGATCCGGAGCGATTCCCCGCCGAAATGAGGTCGAAGAAGGAGATCATGGTATGAAGAATGTGCTTGTCATTACCGGGAGTCCCCGTAGGGGCGATAGTTATCGGTTAACCAGGATGATTGAAGAGGCGGTGAAGAAGCGGGGAGCGGTGAGCTTTAAATATATCTTCCTGAAAAAACTGGATCTCGAGTACTGCCGCGGATGTCTCACCTGCATGAGGAAAGGCGAAGAGTTCTGTCCGATAAAGGATGATGCGATGAAGCTCCGGGACGAGCTTCTCGGTGCTGATGGCGTGATATTCGTTTCACCGGTCTATGTCCATCAGATCACCGCGCTGCTGAAGAATTTTTTCGATCGGTTTGCGTATTATATGCACCGCCCGAGCTTTCACGATAAATGTGCCCTCATCGTGAGCACGACCGAGCTCAGCGGTCTCAATGAGACGATCAAGTATCTGGAGTTTCCCGTTAGATGCTGGGGGTTCAACCTGATCGGGACGATAGGCGTGATGGTTGATCCTTTTATGGAGGAGGGGAGGTATCGCGAGGGGGTGTTGAAGGAGATAGAGAAGGTCGCCGAAAAGTTCTACGAAGCGTTGCACAGCAGTGAACTGCCCCGGCCAAGCCTTCATGACGTACAATTCTTCAACAAGATAAAAACGAAGATACTGCTCCACCGTGAAAAGCTGCCCTATGATTTTCAATTCTGGAAGGAGAAGGGATGGCTGGAAGCGAACTACTTCTATGCAGCTCCTCTCAATCCGCTCTTTCGCATACTGGGTCCGCTCCCGGTCAGAATAATCAAACTGGTGATGCGGATGCGCTTCGGCAGGGAAATCTATATGAAGCTGACGGGGAAGAGTGAGCTGAAAGGGGTATGATTTCATAACCGGCTTTGAAAGAAATCGATCGCCCTTTTTTTCTTGACCGGTAACCGGTATCCCTGTCTTTTTAAAAATGCTGAAACCGCAGGTAATTCGTATACGGTGAGGGAAGATGATGAAGGGCTACATGGGGAAGATACTGAGCATTAACTTGAGCAATAGCGAGATAAGCTCCTTTGAATTTGAAGAGCAGTTTGCCCGTGCATTTCTCGGGGGGAACGGCTTTGCGGTAAAACTTATTCACGATCTCGTTTCGCATGATACGGATCCGCTCTCGGAGGGGAATGCGGTTGTTCTTGCGACCGGTCCCGTCAACGGAACGCCGGTGTGGGGTTCGGGAAGGGGACATCTCGCCTCACTATCTCCGCTCACCGGCACCTTCTTCGATTCAAACTACGGCGGGAACTTCGCGGCAATGATGAAGAGAACCGGTTATGATGCAATCGTGCTTACGGGAAAGGCCCCGACGCCGGTGTACATTCTCATAGACGATGAGACGGTAGCCCTTAAGAGTGCCCGGGAACTCTGGGGACGAACAACGGAGGAAACCCATCAGCTCCTCCGCGAGCGGGAGGGTAAGGAAACGGAGAGCGCGGTCATCGGTCCCGCCGGTGAAAACGGGGTTCTCTTTGCCAATCTGGTATGCAGCGGGAAGAGAATAAGCGCAGCAGGCAGAGGGGGTATCGGTGCTGTTTTCGGCTCAAAGAACTGCAAGGGTATTGCGGTACGGGGGACGAAATCAGTTGTCGTTGAGAACCGGGAAAAGCTCGTTGAATACCTGAAGACGCTCTTCCCCGATCTGAAGGAGAAGGCGAAGGTGCTGACCACTCTGGGGACTCCCTTCCTGGTCACCGTTATCAACGATAAGGGAAAGCTGTGTACCCGTAACGCGCAGCGTGAGACCTTCGAGCATGCGGCACTGATAGGGGGAGAGCTCATTGCCGAGCGGTACATTCAGAAGAATGTCGCCTGTTTCGGTTGTCCGGTTGCCTGCGGAAAGCTTGTTGCGGTTCCCTCGGGAGAATTCGCCAACCGGCAGGTGAAGATACCGGAATATGAGACCCTCTACTCCATGGGGTCGATGCTCGAGAATGCGGATATCGTTTCGATACTGAATGGCAATGCCCTGTGCGACACCCTTGGAATGGATACGATCAGCCTGGGGGTGAGCATTGCCTTCCTGGCCGAGTGTGTCGAGCGGGGCATCGTTTCGGAGGGCGATATCGATATGACGGTATCTTTCGGAAGCGGTGAGCGGCTCTCTTCAATTATCCGCGCCGTCGCGTTCCGTGAGGGGACGGCTGGCAACCTCATTGCGGAGGGCTCGGAGAGGATGGCGGCCCGTTTCGGCGGGGAGGCGCATAAGTATCTCTATACGGCGAAAGGGCTTGAGATAGCCGGCCACTCGGCGCGGGGACTGCGCCAGATGAGCCTCGGGTATGCGACGGCAACCCGTGGCGGGAGCCATCACGATACACGGCCAGCCTACTATGCAACCGATCCTGAGATCGATCCCGGCTTTGACCATCAACCGGAATACTGTGTGAACAGTGAGCACAACACGGCCGTTGGCGATTCGCTGGTGCTCTGTCGCTTTTTGCACGAGCGTGCGTTCGGTATGCAGTTGAATGAGTCTCTGGTTTCGCTGCTCCGGTACATAACCGGCTGGGACATCGATCTCGAAGAGCTGAAGGGCATCGGTGAGCGCATTTACAATCTCGAGCGGGTTATCAATGTTAACCGGGGAATTGATAGAGCCCGGGATACGCTTCCCTATCGGGTGATGCATGAGCCTATTCCCGATGGCCCCTCGCAGGGATGGTACTGCCCCCCCGATGAGCTCGACGCCATGCTGGACCGGTACTATTCAATTCGCGGCTGGGATGAGCGGGGAATTCCCACGCCGAAGAAACTCAGCGAGCTCGGACTTAAATAAGCGACTTTCGTATGCTCTCAACCGATTGTGCAAAGGCCTCACGCTCCCCGGGGCTGAGCTCCAGCTCTCTAATCTCCTCAACACCGTTTTTCCCCAGTGTGACAGGGACGCCCGCGAACACATCGTGAAAACCGTACTCACCTTCCAGGAGCGTCGAGCAGGGAAGGATTTTTTTCTGGTCCTGCAGTATTGACTCGATCATCTCAACGGTTGAGACGCCGGGCGCGAAGAAAGCACCCCCCGTTTTCAGGAGATTCACAATCTCACCGCCTCCCCCTCTGACCCGTTCCACGATGGCGTCGATTGTTTCCGATGGGAGGACGCTGGTGATCGGCCTGCCGCTGACACGGCAGTAGCTGATAAGGGGCACCATGAGATCGCCATGGCCGCCGAGCACCATTGCTTCAATTTCGGAAACGGGGACGCCCAGCTCCAGAGCGACGAATGTTCTGAACCGCGCGCTGTCGAGAATTCCTGCCATTCCGATAACCCTGTTTTTCGGAAAGCCGGATAACCGGTATGCCAGCGCGGTCATGGTGTCCAGGGGATTCGATATGATGATGAGAATGCTCCGGGGTGATGATCGGACAACCTCGGAGATAATCGCTCGCATGATCTGCGCGTTGGTTTCGATGAGGTCATCGCGTGACATGCCCGGCTTTCTCGGCATGCCGGCGGTGATAGCAATAATATCCGAATCCCGGGTCATGCGGTAATCGCTCCCCCCCCGTATCGTTACATCAGATTGGGCGACGGGCATCGACACGAGAATATCCAGTGCTTTCCCCGCCGCGAGATCCTCAACGATATCAATGAGGACGATATCGCCGAGTTTCCTGAGAGCGGCGTAAAAGGCAGCCTGGCTCCCTACATTTCCTGCTCCGACAATGGTAATCTTTGGCATGACAGTACCTCATCTATGGAAGAATCTCACCGTATCGAGGCTGCGTGAATGGTTGCGCCCGGAATGTTTAGAAGCTTGCATGAAGCGCACACCTGCGGTCAAGAAAATATTCAGAGTGCTCTTTCGCACTGTGCTGTTTTGCAAAAAAATAAAAATGGTTACATGACTCTGTCGAGATGCCGGGATGTGTCAATGGCTCAGCACTCCTCTTTGAAATGGTTCCAGCCCGAAGGGGTGCACTCCGTTATTGAGCCATCGGGGTTGAGGAGCTCGATTTTTTTCGAATCGGTTATTTCGCCGATGATGAAAAGGGGTTTTCCGAATTCGCCTCGAAAGGCCTCTGCGATCTTTTCGACCGCATCTGACCTGATGGTGCAGAGCAGCATATAGTCCTCGCCGCCTGCCAGCGCATAGGGGATCGGGTCAAAGGTGAATCGCTCACAGAATTTCATGAGATTTGATGAAACGGGAATGGCATCGGCGTACAGCCGGGCGCCGACATCGCTCTCCTCAACGATATGCGCAATATCTGAGCTGAGACCATCGCTGATGTCAATTGCCGAATGGACCGATCCCTGTTGCGCCAGAAATCGCCCCTCTCTGAGACAGGGGAGCGGGTGGATATGGGCGGTGAGAAGCTCCTGCAGCTCGTCCGAGTCTGCTTCGATGCCGTTCAGAATGAGGTGCAGGCCTGCCCTGCTGTCGCCGAGGTGCCCGGTACAGCAGATACGGTCACCGACCCGTGCAGCGTCGCGGGTGAGCATCTCTTCCTCGGGGACGGAGCCGACGACAGCCACATTGATGATGAGATCATCCTTCGAGCTGGTTGTGTCGCCGCCGAGGAGATTCACCTCAAAATCGGCGGCAAGGTGCTTCATGCCCGCATAGAAATCGTCAAGGTAGGCAATGGGACAGTCACCGGGGATGGCAATGCTGATGAACGCTTCGCGGGCGGTTCCTCCCATGGCGGCAATATCGCTCAGGTTGACGGCCAGCGATTTGTACCCGAGATCGAAACCGCTCGTTGCAGTGCGCAGGAAGTGAATCCGCTCGACGAGAAGATCCGTTGTCACCAGAATGATCTCATCGGGATCGATGGTAAAGGCGGCGGCGTCATCACCGATTGCCCTGAGAACCGCATCGGGGCGGGTAACGCAGCCGCGGCTGATTCTCCTGATAAAACCGAACTCGCCGATATCCTTGAGATTCATTTTTCTCGTGCCCTCGTAATAATCTCCCTGAGGTCGCGTGCAGCCTCTTCGGGATCCTCCGCGGCGACGATGGCCGATACCACCGCGATACCGTCTGCCCCGTTCTGTAAGGCCTCCGCAGCGTTCTCTCTGTTGAGTCCCCCGATTACCACGAGGGGTGTGCGGACTGCAGTTCGAATGGACCGCAGCCCTTCGATGCCGAGCGGAGGGAATGCATATGTCTTGGTCGGTGTTCGATGAAGGGGGCTGACGGCGATGTAGTCGGCACCCTCCCGCTCGGCAGCAACGGCCCCTTCGACCGATTCTGCTGATACCCCGATGATCATGGACTTCCCGGCAAGAGAACGCGCCATGGAGAGGGGCATGTCAGAGGGACCAAGATGAACGCCGTCGGCTTTCACGGCGAGCGCGATATCGATGCGATCATTGATGATCAGGGGAATATTCTGTTTCTTCAGGAGATCCCTGATGGAGAGCGCCTCCTCGATGAATTCCCCGGTCGAGGCGGTTTTTTCCCGGATCTGCACGCAGGTGACGCCGCCCCGGGTGGCAGCGGCGACGATATCGTGAAGTGACCGTTCACCTGCAAGCCCCTGATCGGTGACGAGATAGAGTGAGAGGTCGAGATGCCGGCGCTTCATCTCCCTACGATTCCTCAATGCGGGCGCCGGAACCGAGCTTTTCCGGAGTGATGGTATACAGGGCGTCGAGCATCCCCGTCATAAAGCTCCCCGGTGCTGCGGCGCTTTCGGCAGCAACTTCACCTGCCAGCCCGAAGAAGGCGAGGGCGGTCGCCGTTGCGCTGACCGGATCCGGATCAACGGCGAGGAAAGCGCCGATGGTGGCGGTGGCGGTACATCCCGTTCCGGTAACGTATCCCATGAGGGCGTGACCGTTTGAAACGCGGATCACCCGATTGCCATCGGTAATCAGATCGGTGGGGCCGGTGATGGCGAGGGTCGTTTCGAGCTCGCGGGCGAGGACCTGAGCTGTCTCAGCAGCCTCGTCAACCGCGTGCAGAGAATCGACGCCTTTTGTCATGGAGTCGCGGTGCCGCAGCGAGAGAATCTCCGAAGCGTTTCCCCGGATAACGCGTATGCTCGTCTGCTCGATGATCCTGTGCGCCGCATCCGTGCGGAGCGCCGTCGCACCCGAGCCGACGGGGTCAAGGATGACCGGCTTTCCGAGATCCGCTGCCTTCTTTCCTGCCAGAATCATTGATGCGATCCATTCATCGGTCAGGGTGCCGATATTCAGGACCAGTGCCCCGGCGAGCGAAACCATCTCTTCGACTTCGTTGTGTGCATGGGCCATAACCGGTGACGCCCCCATCGCGAGGAGGGCATTTGCCGTATAATTCATTACCACGTAGTTTGTGATATTGTGTATGAGAGGCTTCTGCTCTCTCACCGCTGCCAGATTGCGGGCAGCCTGTTCAGCAAGTGTTCCCATAGAAAAACTCCTGTGATATCTCAGATCATGGTGTTGTGTATATCGACGGCACAGAGCTTGCCGCACATGGTGCAGACGACCTTTTCGTTGTCTTCGCTCTGTGCACGGCGCTGTCTCGGAAGATTCGGATCGAGTGCCATGCGATACATGCCTTCCCAGTCCAGTGCCTTTCGGAACTTTGACATTTCACTATCCCGTTCCATGGCACCGCGAACCCCCTTCGCAATATCTCCCGAGTGTGCGGCTATCTTTGCGCTGATGACGCCGAGGCGAACATCCTCCACCGTGGGCAGGCAGAGATGTTCAGCGGGAGTGACGTAGCAGAGGAAATCTGCCCCGGCTGCTGCGGCGATAGCACCGCCAATCGCGCCGGTGATGTGATCGTAGCCGGGCGCGCAGTCGGTCGTCAGGGGGCCGAGAACGTAGAAGGGCGCTTCATCGCAGATGCGCTTTTGAATGATCACGTTGGCCTCAATCTGCTGGAGGGGGACATGTCCCGGCCCCTCAACGATTACCTGAACGCCTCTGTCTCGAGCGCGTTTGGTGAGCTCGCCGATGATGATGAGCTCTTCAAACTGGGCTTGATCTGATGCGTCGGCAATACCGCCCGGCCGCAGGCCATCACCGAGGCTCAGCGTTACATCGTATTTAAAGGCGATGTCGAGAAGCCGGTCGTATTCCTCATAGAGGGGATTCTCACGGTGATGATGATGCATCCAGGCGGCGAGGAGGGAGCCTCCCCGACTGACGATTCCGGTCACACGGCTGGTCCGATTTGCCAGCGCGGAGCTTCGCTGAGTGACACCGCAGTGCACGGTGATGTAGTCGATCCCCTCCTCGCACTGTCGTTCGATTGAATCGAAGAGCAAGTCGGGGCTCATGTTGATAATGCTCTTATCCTGCGAAGCGAGCTCCGAAGCGACCGCATAGATGGGAACAGCGCCTACCATAACGCAGGAATTATCGAGTATCAACTTCCGTATTTCGGTAAGATTGCCCCCCGTCGAGAGATCCATGACACTATCGGTACCCATAATGAGAGACATCTTGAGCTTGTTCAGCTCCTCATCGGGATCGTTGTGATCCATCGAGGTTCCGATGTTGGCATTGATTTTGGTGCGTAACCCCTTCCCGATGCCTCTCGGCGTAAAGGAACGATTGACGTTCAGGGGGATAACAACCTTTCCGGAAGCAACGAGATCCCGTATCTCTTCGGGACTGAAACCCTCATCTTCCGCAACGGTTTTCATCGCATCGGTGATTATACCTTCTCGTGCTAAGCTTAATTGTGTCATTGCTCACTCCTTCTATGACGATCCTGCGAAAACAGATGGATGGGTTTTCGCAGGTCTCCTTATATAAGGGGACTTCAAAAAAGTATTAATATGATGTCTCCTTTGCCTGCGCTTGGTTGCACATCCTGTGCGCGTCGGCATGCGCGACGTCGTGTCGCTGTACGCACATTACCTGATAAAACCAGTTATTACAATTTGCGGATCAATATACATACCGGTTTTTAGAGGTGCCCATAATAAACAAAGCCGTCCCCCCGTAGGAAACGGCTTTAGCAGTCTCAAAATAGTAAAAAATGCTCTCGTCACGTCCCTACGCTGGAATTACCCAGATCAGGTTCAACGGGTATACTCTCAGGCTTTAATAGCCACCCCTTACATACCAGGTATTCTTGCAATAAAGGTATGTATTGAACGGGGCCGTGTCAAGTAAAAAAGGGTGGAATGAGAATTCTTCTGCGATAGCGCTGTAAGCGTGCTGCGGGGTATTTTGTTACGGGAACAATTTTTTTAGTTGATTACCGCCCTCTTCGGGGTACAATAAGCGCATGCACTCTTCAGGCGGTTGAGAAAGAAATGAATATATCTCTATCGTGCTCTTGATGGTGCGTGATGGCCTCCACAAAGCTTTTCACAAATAATTCAGTTCTGTATTACTCATTCTCAATTCGTCTTTCAGCGCAGAGTAAACGCACGTGAGACGATAGTCTGGAAGATACTGTAATAAAGGATGTCAGCCGCATGAGACGATCAATTGAAATGGAGGATATGATATGGCGAGCAAAGAACTGCAGGAACTTATCACCCTCTTGCGTTCGCTCCCCGATCGGTCGGGGCTCCCCTTTCCCCGGCGGCGTGAGGAGTTCGAAAAGGTTGCCTCGCAGCTGCCGGTTCCTGAAGGGGTCAGGAGCGAGCCGCTTCGGGTGCAGGGTATTCCCGCCGAGTGGATTCTCCCCGATACTGCCGGCGAGGGGGCACTCCTCTATCTGCACGGCGGCGGCTACACCATCGGCTCCATCAAAACGCATCGTGCACTCGCCGCGCGTGTCGCTCTCGCCGCAGCGGTACCGGCGCTCATGATAGACTACCGGCTCGCACCGGAGCATCCCTATCCGGCTGCGGTGGAGGACGCTGTCGCTGCCTATCGATGGTTGCTGGGCAGGGGATTTTCACCTGCGCGGATCGGCATCGCCGGAGATTCGGCGGGCGGAGGGCTCACGGTGGCCGCACTCGTTGCCCTGCGCGAAAAGGATATGCAGATGCCGGCAGCGGCTGTCTGTCTCTCACCCTGGGTCGATATGGAGATGATAGGGGAATCGATGCGTACCAGAGCGGATATCGATCCGGTTGTTCAGCCCCTTTCGCTCCAAGAGATGGCCGAGGCCTATCTCGGCGACGCCGATCCGCGGACACCGCTCGCCGCACCGCTCTATGCCGATCTCACGGGATTGCCGCCGATGCTCATTCAGGTGGGAACCGCAGAAGTGCTGCTCGACGATGCGACACGCCTGGCCGAGCGGGCGCGTGCAGCAGGCGTCGATGTCACCTTGGAGCCCTGGGATGATATGGTACACGTCTGGCATTTTTTTGCCGCGATGCTTCCGGAGGCCGGGCAGGCGATCGATCGCATTGGCAGCTTTATACAGCGGCACCTCGGATAATGCACTGCCGGGAATACCTCTCATCGAAAGGAACATGTCGATGAAAAATCCTGCCTTCAGAATTACTGGAATAGTACTCATCTCACTGATTATCGGGATCTGTTCGGCCTGGTGGACGCTCACCGGTCTCATCGATGCAATGACCGTGAAAAACGGGCCGTGGCGGGTCAATCTCAGTATCGGGACGGCGCAGACGAACAGGTATCTGCGGGCCGGGGTGGCGCGCATCGGCCTCTTCGCGCTCAAGAATACCGAAGCGGTTTACTTCATCGCCCTGAACGACTCCGAGGGGGAACCGCTCACCTCACGATGCGATTATCGGATTGTCGGAGGGGACCTCGATGCCCGGTGGTGGAGCATCACCGTCTACGGCTCCGATTTCCACCTGATACCGAACGAGCAGAACCGGTACTCCTTTTTTGGCGGAACGCTCCCGCGGGATGAGCGCAATCAGTGGACGGTGTTCCTCTCGACGAAGCCGCAGGAGGGAAACTGGCTCCCCGCCGGTGACGATGAGCAGCTCTATCTGAATCTCCGCCTCTACCGGCCGGGGAAATCGGTCTATGAAGATCCCGATACCATACCGCTGCCTGAGATAGTCAGGGAGGTGTGCCGATGAAATGGATAAAGACAGCAGCGATAGTGCTCATCCTGTCGGTGATATTTCATCTTATCTTCATCACGGTGTTCCCCGGCGCCATGATGTATGCGGTTCTGCGGGTTATCAGGGGCGACCGGGCGGTGAATGATATCTATCACGGGGAGCTTGATACGGCGGGGAGTGATCCGGTCCCGATGACCAGCCCGAATCTCCTGAAATCGACCTGCATCTTCGATGTCTCGGAGAAGCCGCTGCGAATCACGGCGAGCGTTCCCGATACCTACTGGTCGATATCCTTCTATGCGAGCAACACCGATAACTTCTTCGTTCGAAACGACGAGCAGGTTCCCTCGAAAGAGATAAAGCTTCTCCTCGTGAATCGCGAGTATCCTCATACAGGGAAGGAAGGGGTGGTCGTTTCACCGACCGATACCGGATTTATGATCATACGTATGCTCATCACGCGTCCCGAAGGGATGAAGGAGCTGAAAGAGATACAGGGAAAAGCGGTCGTTGAGCAGCTCGCGGGGTACTGAGCGAGCATGATGGCACTCTTCGCGATTGCGTGCCCTGATGCGTGCTCGGAGCGGGCCCCGCGCGCTCCTTTTCCCCGCTGTGGTTGATCAGGGGTAAACGGAATTGACCGCCGATTGGCGCGCGCGGGGCAGTCGGTGTCTGCTGCCGGATTAGACGAGCTTGATTATGACAATGACCAGAATCACTACAACGAGAATGTAGACTATCATAATCACCTCCTCTCCTTAAAGTGAGAATACCGTGCATCCTCTTCATTGCAAAAGGAAGCGGACGGGTTAACAGGACAGTGAATAGCGGCTCTCCTGCTTTTCCTGTTGTGTGCGAATATCATACCCCCTGATCCCTTCAGGATGCGTCATGATATGACGCTCCCCCTGAAAAGTCAAATTATTATCGAAAGCCCGCCGTGCCTCTTCACATCCTGAAGAGAACCCCCTCCCGTGCGAAGAGGATTCGGGAGAGGAGAATGGCGAGAACGATGTATGCCAGCGACCAGGAGAGGGTTATGGCGATGCTCGCCGGTTCGACGATGCCGATGGCGAGCTCCTTTATGGTGATGCTGATATTGACCAGGGGGATGTGCAGATAGGGTGGATCGAAATTCTTCGGGTCGACCATAACGGAGCTGTATCCGGCAGCGACACTGATGATAATGACCGGCAGGAAGTAGGTCTGCGCTTCCCTGGATGAACGGGCAAAGATGCTGATGGCCAGCTCGGTGGCGCCGAAGATCATCGTCAGGATAACGGTGAGGAGGGCGATGAGACCGAGCGGCAGCGGAGACATGGCGAAGGAGAGTTTATCCGCGCCGAAGAAATCGGGGCTGATTGCGAATGAGATGATAAGGCCGCACATGAAGGCGATGACACCGATAATCCCCATGGCGGTTACGGCGAGGAACTTGCCGATGAGGAGAGATATCCGATCAACGGGTGTGCTCAGGAGCGGTTCCAGCGAGGATCGCTCCTTTTCGCCGGCGATGAGATCGGCGGCGACGGCAAGGGGGCTCGTTGCGGAGAAGACGAGGAGCAGGAGCGGCAGCAGCAGGGAGAGGAGCATCGTGCCGGTGCCCGTCTCCTCGTCGAGTGTTGTTTTCTTCTTTATGGCGATCGGTTTCAGGAGCGATCGGTCAATTCCTCGAAGGGTTAATCGCTTCTGCAGTATCGTCCGGCCGTGGCTTTCGATGATATCTTTCAGGATGCCATAGGCCATGAGCGAGATCTGGCTGGTGTTGTCAACCGCGATGGTGACGGTTGCCGTTTTCCCCGCTTCGAGCATCTGCGCAGAGTTGTCGGGGATCATTATCACTGCGTGTACCGTCCCCGCTCGCAGGTCCGCGAGCGGTTCGTCCGAGGGACGCACGGTGATGTTCTTCTGTGCATTCAGAAAGCGGCGCAGTGAAGGGTTCTGCCCCCGTATCGCTATTCTGAGATGATCGCGCAACTGTTCATTCCTCCTGACGTTGACGTTCATGATTGAGAATATGAGGGGGAAGAGGATGATAGGGATGATGATGCTCACGAGCACCGTCCGTTTATCCCGGAGCAGGTCCCGTATCTCCTTTCTCAACACCACGAAAATCATCTCAGGCGTCTCCTTCACCGATGCGTGAGAGGAAGATCTCTCCGAGCTTCCGGCCGTGCTTCTGCAGGAGCGCTGAAACGCTCATGTCCTCAAGCAGACGACCCTGATGGATGATAATAACCCGATCACAGAGCTTTTCTATCTCATCGGTCTTATGGCTCGAGAAGAGAATCGCCCGCTTCTCCTCCCTGCACCGGGTGATGAAATCCTGCACGATCAGAGATGACGAGACATCCAGCCCGGTAGTCGGCTCGTCAAAGAGCATCACCGCGGGCCGGTGAACGACGGATCGGGCCAGCGCCGTTTTCTGCCTCATGCCCCGCGAGAAGGTGCCCACCCGTCTGTCGATATACTCCTCCATGCCGAACAGCACCGAGAGCGCGTTGACCCGTGCTGCGGTCGTGTTTCGGTCCATGCCGTTGAGCTGGGCGAAGTAGGTTATGTTCTCGCGTGCCGTGAGCCGGTCATAGAGGCCGCTCTCGCCGCCGAAGAGTATCCCTATCTGCGAGCGGACCGCCGCCGGTGCCGTGATGATATCATGCCCCGCGACCGTCGCCGTGCCGGCGGTCGGTTTCAGCATGGTGGCGAGCATTCTGAGGGTGGTTGTCTTCCCCGCCCCGTTCTCTCCGAGGAGCCCGACGATCTCACCCTGCCGGACGGTGAAGCTGAGATCGCTGACGGCCTTCACCCCGTTGAATGTTTTGCTCAGCGCCCGTAATTCTACCATTGCGTTACAGATGAGGGGGTAATGAGTTTTTATCCTTTATAAAATAATGGCAATCGGCGTGAATTTCGCAATACCCCTTGAAGTGAATCGATCTTCACCTGATTGCGGGATATCACTACCGGAAGCGGCTTTCTTTCGCAATAACTATTTTTTGCGGCTTTCCTATTTCAGGCATCTTCCCTTTTTCCTCTTGATTTTTTTACCGGACTCCCCGCATATCATCTGCGGGGGACTCCGAATTCTCGGATCGGTACGGTATATCTGAGTTCAATGATGAATGAATAGAGATCGGGGAGCCTTCCCCAAAGGATAACGTTTACACTACACTTCATTGCGAGCCCCTCGAGTTCTCTCGGGGTAAACTTTGCGAAGGTCGCTCTTTCCCATCTCCCCCAGGGGGGCTTCCTCCCTTCGGTCGGGGCGCAGGGATCGCGACATTCGGGCATCCGTGCCCAGCACAATCTCTTTTTAATGTATTGGGGATGTGAAATGAATAGAGATTGCGGACCGCAGGATGTGGGGGGTGCCTGCGGAGACACGGCCGCTCTCGTACATCCCTGTACTCCGCGGCATTCATACCTCCTGTACAGCAGACGTCGGGAGGCCTTCGTCGCGGTGCTCCTCGCGATGACATGTTGTTTGTTTGAAAACCCCCGTTGGGGGAGAGAAAATATCATACAGATCCTCAAGAGACTGAAAGAAATGAGGTTGCCATGACAACAGAGAGTGGAGCCGGCTATGACATAGACGAGATGATACAACAGGATGTGAACCACCTGTGGCATCATCTGATGCAGCACAAGGTCTTTGAAACAAGTGAGCCGACGATTATCGTTGAAGGCAGGGGAATGATCGTGAAGGACATTCGCGGCCGGGAGTATCTCGATGCGGTCTCGGGCGGCGTGTGGAGCGTGGTGGTCGGTTACGGAAGGGAGAGCATCGCCGCGTGCGTTGCCGAACAGCTTGTGCGGATGCCATACTATGCGGGGATTGCAGGCAATATCCCCACCATACAGCTTGCCCGGAAGCTCGTCGATCTGCTCCCGCATCTGAACAGGGCGTACTTCTCCAACAGCGGCTCCGAGGCAAATGAGAAAGCCTTCAAGCTCATCCGGCAGAGTGCCCATCTCACGGGAACAGGCAAGTACAAGATACTCTACCGGGATCGGGACTATCACGGAACGACCTTTGCCGCCCTGAGCGCCACCGGGCAGCAGGAGCGGCGGGTGGATTACGAGCCGCTGGTAGACGGCTTTGTGGAATTTCCCCACGCCTGCTGTTACCGCTGCGCCTTCGGGAAGGAGTACCCGGGCTGTGATATCGACTGCGCCCGTGTTGTCGAGGAGATCATTCAGCGGGAGGGGCCCGAGACGGTCGGCGGTATCATTGTTGAGCCGGTTACGGCCGGCGGCGGTATCATCCCCCCGGTGCCGGAATACTATCCGATTCTGCAGGATATATGTAAAAGATACGGGGTTCTCATGATCATGGACGAGGTGGTCTGCGGATTCGGCAGAACGGGGAAGATGTTCGGCTTTGAGCATTACGATGTTGAGCCCGATATGGTGACCCTCGCGAAAGGGCTGGCGAGCTCCTATATGCCCATCTCGGCGACCGTGGTTTCGGAGGAGGTGTTTAATGTCTTTGTAAACGATCCCGGAGATCGGATGTCCTTTTTCAGGGATATCAGCACCTTCGGCGGTTGTGCCGCGGGGAGCGCCGCCGCGCTCGAGACGATACGGATTATCGAAGATGAGAATCTCGTTGAAAACAGCAGGATCAGGGGCGATTATCTGTTCGAGCGGCTTCAGGAGCTGCGGGATTTTGCTGTTGTCGGAGATATTCGGGGCAAGGGGCTCTTCGCGGGGATCGAGATCGTCGAGGACAGGAAAACCAAAACGCCTGCGGACGAGCGGCTCTTCGGGGAGCTGATCGCGGCAATAAGGGAGAAGGGCGTCCTGGTGGGGCGGACCAATCGGAGCATCCCCGGCCTGAACAATACCATCAACCTGGCCCCGGCGCTGATTGTGACGAAGGATGAGATTGATAGAATCGTCTCGGCGATTCGACATGCTCTCGAGAAGGTAAGCCGGTGAAACCGAGAACGGCGATTCTCATCGGGGCGGGGGATCGCGGCACGGTATATACCGGCTATGCCCGCAGTCATCCCGATGCGCTTCGCATTGTGGGAGTTGCCGAGCCGATTGCCGAGCGGCGGGAGCGCATTGCCGCGCTGCACGGGATTCCCGCCCGGGCGGCGTTTCGCACCTGGGAGGAGGTCCTCGATCAGCCACAGATTGCCGACGGCGCTCTTATCGCAACACAGGATACGATGCACGTGGCGCCCGCCGTGGCCGCGCTCGAGAAAGGCTATCATGTGCTCATGGAGAAGCCCATGGCGCTGACCCTCGAAGAATGCACGGCGGTTGTCGACGCGTCGCTTCGCACCGGGCGCACCCTGAATGTCTGCCATGTGCTCCGCTATACCGATTTTTTCAATCGAATACGGCAGATACTCGAAGACGGAATCATCGGCGATGTCTATTCCATCTATCACGCCGAGAATGTATCCTATTACCATATGGCGCACTCCTTTGTGCGGGGCAACTGGTGCAGCAGCAGCGAGGCATCTCCCATGATTCTTGCCAAGTGCTGCCATGATATGGATCTCATCTACTGGTATGCGGGAAGCGCTCCGTCACGGATAAGCTCCTTCGGCGGGCTCCATCACTTTACCCCCGGGAATGCGCCGGCGGGAGCTCCCGAGCGGTGCACCGACGGGTGCCCCGCCACGGGCTGTCAGTACGATGCGGTGCAGACCTATCTCCACGGCATCCCCCTCAAGCTCGGCATTACCAAGACCGACTCGATTCCGGCCCGGCTGGCGGCGCGGTTCATGCTCCGGTTTCCCCGGCTCGCCGGACACCTCCCCTGGCTCTCCCAATTCCGAGAGTGGCACCTGTGGCCGACCAGCACGATTACCGAGGATCTCTCCGAGGAGGGGATTATGCGCGCGCTCAGGGAGGGGCCCTACGGGCGCTGCGTCTACCGGTGCGACAACGATCAGGTGGATCATCAGGAGACGATTATCGAATTCGAGAACGGCATCACGGCGATGCTCAAGATGCACGGCCACGCCGAACAGGAGGGACGAACGGTGCGCATTGACGGGAGCAGGGGAACGATTCGCGGCAAGTTCGGCGGCGGCGGGCGTCTCGAGGTGCACCTGCATGCGACCGGCAAACGGATGGTCTACGGCGTGAAGACGGATCTCATCGGGCACGCCGAAGGGGACGAGGGGATCATGGAGAATTTTATTGCCGTTCTGAACGGCGGCCGGGGGCTGACCAGCGCCCGGGATTCGCTGCAGAGCCATCTCATGGCCTTCGCGGCTCATACCGCGCGGGTGGAGCAGCGGGTGGTGCAGTTTTCGGAGTATGCTGATGAGTGACGAGTGACAGGTGAGGAGAGGGTGGGTGGAACCTCTGATTGTGAAAATAAACGCGGATGCTGTTGCCATTTTTTATTTTCACTTTTCCCATCTTTGTTTTCTTTGTCCGTAATAAATGTTCGAATCATCGATTATTATTAAAGTGCTATTTTTTTTATTAATTTTAAGATTCTTTCCACTTCAGTAACTGAGAATAATTTATAAATGAATGCTGTTTAATCAAGTAACCTCAAAAAAATTCATGATTAATTACGCTTTGTTACATTATGGCAAAATATCGAGTGGACGTGTCTCCAATTACATTGGAGCCACGTGGCATTCGCTCTCATCTGTGTTTGATGATTAACATATAATGCCTGTGACGTGCACGGACGCACTAATGTGCTGAACACGATGTTCGAATGTGCCAAACAGGATGTTTTAATGCAGGGGCGTGCACGGAGGTACATAGCGCCTGCCCGAAGCTGCGCAGGAGGCGCAAATAAGCTTTGGCCCGCGATGACACGGAGGTCAAGGAGCCGCCTCATTGAGATATTTTTGCCATTTACACGAGAGTAGTCAATAGACGTTTATTCATTTGGTTTCGAGATCTTACTATTAAATTTATTAAGATGTATCTCAAAAATCACATTTTTCAGAGGTACCTTAATCAAAAACATTATGTGAGCTGTTTTGTAATAGAATGTAATGTCGGAAAAAGATTGAAAAGATACAAAAAATATGAATATTGATGATCAAAAGTGTTGACAGAGAGAATATTTCAATAAAGGCTCAAATTATTGAATGGCATTCGGAATTTGAAAATCATTTGAATGCGTAGAGAGATATCGGTATACAGGAGATGTGATACCCAATACGCATGAGAATGAGCAAGCGAGGTGAACAGATGAACGGAGTGGAGAGGATGATCACGGCGCTCTCTCGGGGAGTGTCCGACAGGGTTCCGCACTGGGAGCTGGCGTACAATGAATCGTCGATTGTGAACATCGCGCGTCAGTTTACCGATGATGTGCCGGAGCCCGATTATATTCAGCGGATACCCTTTGAAGAGAAGGTGCGGCTCTTCGAGGCGGTGATTCTGATAATGGAAGAGCTGGATGTGGACGGGATAACGCTCCGGATCTTCCCGGAGAGCGAGCTCCTTGACGGCGACTATCTGCGTGATGACTGGGGGGTGACCTTCATGATGAGCCCCTACGGGGAGTCGCTCGTCAGGGACGGCCCCATCAAGGATGAGGCGGATCTCAAGAACTACAAGCCCCCTCACATAAAGGAGTCCGATCTCCTGGCGTTGATGTACTGCGTCGAGCGGTTCAAAGGGAGACGCGCGATTGTCCTGAGCGTGCAGTGCCCCTTCCGCCGATCCTGGAACCTCCTGGGCGGCATGAAATACCTCCTCATCAATTACCGGAAGAATCCGAATCTCGTTCACCGCATTGCGCGCATCGTTACCGATTATACCATCGAGGCGCTTTCGATGGGGGTGAAGCTCGGTGCCGATATCATATGCCTCGACGGCGATCTCGCCCATAACACCGATCTCATCATCTCGCCGGATCAGTTCCGCACCTTCGTGAAGCCGTATTATATCGAGATAGTCGAGCACGTACACCGGATGGGATTGAAAATTATCAAGCATACGGATGGCAATCACTGGAAGATCATGGAAGATTTTCTCGAGATCGGATTTGACGGCATTCACCCCATTCAGCCGCAATGCCTCGACCTGGCCACGGTGAAAAAGGAGGTGGGCGATCGCATATGCCTTCTGGGGAACATCGATTGCATGTTCACCCTGGTATCGGGAAGCATTCAGGAGGTTGAGGAGGAGGTGAAGCGGGCCATCGAGATTGCGGCGCCGGGAGGAGGCTACATTATCGCGTCGTCGAATACCATACATCCCGGCGTGAAGGCCGAGAACTATATTGCCATGGTCAAGGCGGCCCATAAATACGGCGTTTATGGCAACGGGCTGCGGTAAGAGCGGACCTCGCGAATGAGCTCTCGTCTGCTGCGCATCTGTGCCGCCTGGTGAGCGGCGGGGGCATTCATCGCCTTCAGTGATGGGCGCTTCAAATGAATCGAGCGGACAGAGAAGGATCTCACTGGTATTCTGCAGGGGTTCCTGTGTATCCCGGTGCATGATATAACCATTTCTTTTATAAATTACCGGTGAGTCGCTGCTTCCTCAAAAGTACCCGCACTTTCTGCATTTGATCGGATCCACGAGTATCTCTCCGTATTACGATGTTTACCGAAGACTGGCAGAAGCCTGTACATCCGCCGAGCGAGTTCTCGGATACAGGACGAACCGGATTGTTACCGTGTGGAGTGAATCAGCGGTGCCCTCCTGACAGTACCCGGAGAGCTGCGCAACGTAATCCCTGCCAACGCTATTTTTCGGCTACGGGAGGGTTTGAAACCTGCGCGATAAAAATCCCCGGACCGGTATTTTCTCCAGATAATAAAATCCTTGCCTTTTTGCATCGCCCTCACATCAATGAGAAGTGCACACGAACTCCCGGGGATTTGTTGTTGAAGAATTGTCTGTCATCGCGAGCGCCTGTCTGCTGTCAGGCAGGCGGTGAAGTGATCTCTGCTTATGGTGATTAACCGTTCAATGAATACGGATTGCAGCACGGGCATTCCCTGCGGTCACTTCGCCGCCCGGGGCTCCTCGCAATGACAATTCGGATATCACGTTACCCGTGATGACATGGTACGCGGTCATAAATCAACGGTGAGCAGGTGTTAGAGAGAGGAGCAGTAATGCGCGAGTTACACGTTGATACAATCGCTGCAGCGGTGCGCGATCTGGCCATAGAAGCGAACTGCGAGCTGGGCGACGATGTGATCGCCGCTTTGCGCCGCGCGGTAGAAGAGGAAGAATCGCCGACGGGGAGGGAGATACTGAACGATCTACTGGAGAATGCCCGGATTGCCCGGGAGGAGCGGATGCCGATCTGCCAGGATACCGGCCTTGCCGTGGTGTTCGTCGAAATCGGCCAGGAGGTGCATCTCGTCGGGGGAGCGCTTTCCGGGGCCATCGAGGAGGGAGTCCGGCGGGGATATCGTGATGGATATCTCCGGATGAGCACCTGCCATCCCTTTACCCGCGAGAACAGGGGCGATAATACGCCTGCCATCATACATTACGAAATCGTCAGCGGAGAGGGGCTCAGGATTACCTTCGTTCCCAAGGGGGGAGGGAGCGAGAACATGAGCCGGGGGATTGTGCTGACACCGGCAGAGGGCGTTGAGGGAGTGCGGGATTTTGTTATCGCCACGGTCAGGGATGCGGGAGCGAAGCCGTGCCCCCCAACCATTGTCGGCGTCGGCATCGGCGGAACCTTTGAGATGGCGGCGCTTCTCGCGAAGCGGGCAATACTTCGCCCTCTGGGGAGCATCAATCCCGATCCGGAGCTGGCCGCGCTGGAGACGGAGTGGCTGCGGGCAGTCAACCGGCTCGGTATCGGTCCACAGGGACTGGGCGGCCGCATCACCTCCCTCGCCGTTCACATCAAGAGCATGCCCTGCCATATCGCCAGTCTCCCCGTCGCGGTCAATATGCAGTGCCATGCCGCGCGCGCACGGGAGGTCGAGCTATGAGTCAGGCTGCTCCCCGTATCCTCGGCACGCCGCTGAGCATCGATGATGTTGAACCGCTCCGGGCGGGCGATCGCGTGCTCCTAAGCGGAACGATCTATACCGGAAGAGACGCAGCGCATCAGCGGCTCGACAGGCTCATCCGGAGCGGCGAGACGCTCCCCTTCGATCCGGAGGGGCAGGTGATCTACTATGTCGGGCCGAGCCAGCCGAAGCCGGGATGGGCGGTGGGTTCAGCGGGCCCGACTACCAGCTATCGGATGGATCCCTATACTCCCGGTCTCCTCGCGCGGGGGCTCAGGGGGATGATAGGGAAGGGGCCCCGCGGCCCGGCGGTGAAGGAGGCGATGAAGGAGCATCGTGCCGTCTACTTCGCAGCGGTGGGGGGCGCCGGCGCCCTCCTCGCACAGCGCATACGCTCGGCGGAGATCATCGCCTATCCCGAGCTGGGGCCGGAGGCGGTCTATCGCTTCGAGGTGGAGGATTTCCCCCTCATCGTGGCAATAGACTGCAGCGGAAGCGATCTCTACGAGGAGGGGGTACTGAAGTACCGGCTCGGTGAGTGAGGGATTCTGATAAAGTACTATCAAGGATCATTGAATCAGATATTTTATGTTACAATTTTTTCTGAACCATTCAAAATTCCTCTGTCTCCCAGCCGAAAGCACAGCGTCTGCGAAGGCTGGTTCCTCTTTGAAAAGAGGGGTAAATTCCGGTTTACGCAACCGGAACGGTGTCCATTTTTTGTCTCGCCACAAAAAATGGACGAAAAAAAGG
>Ga0180431_10002605_pt1 | contig 24078 bp, 20 predicted proteins | sample SS_ome_11_FD_132459 | JGI IMG/M metagenome (GOLD analysis project Ga0180431, IMG submission 132459) | Hypersaline lake sediment archaeal communities from the Salton Sea, California, USA - SS_1_MS_1 metaG | ecosystem: Environmental > Aquatic > Non-marine Saline and Alkaline > Hypersaline >...
AACAGCAAAGCGTAGCGGCGTATTACCATATTTGTCTTTGGCGTTGACATTTGCACCGTTGGCAATCAAGAACATTACTATATCATTATGGTGTCCGAGAAGTGCATAATGTAAGGGTGTATGTCCGCTTTTGTTTTTTAAGTTAACATCATCGCCGTTCGAGATTAGCTGCCGGACTTGTTCAATATCACCTTTGCGGGCAGCTTCGTGCAAGGGCATTTCAACTTTCTTTTGAACCTCAGCGGCGTTCTGCTGGGGCGATTTATCTTTACACCCGCTGCCACTAATGATCAAGATCAGAAATGTGTAGAGCAGTTTTTTTGATTCCATTGCTGGTCTCGCTTTAATTGATTCGGCTTTTGTGCACATGCCTACTTATTAAGTCGACGATTGATGTGTGTTTTCTTTCGCGTGCGAGAGACAAGGGTGTTTGGCCATTTTCGTCTTCTGCTTCAGCATCTGCTTCATTGACCAGAAGTAGTTCAACTACGTCCTTGCGTACAAAAGAAGCTGCTGTGTGTAGAGGCGTTTGGCCTTGGTCATTTCTTGCATTGAGCTCGGCGTTGTTGGTGATGAGGATTTCCGCAATACCTGCGAAGCCACGCAAGGCCGCAACGTGTAGGGGTGTTCTGCCGTAGAGGTTTGTGGTGTTTACATCGGCACCGTTATCAATGAGCAACTCAACAACGGCTTTATTGCCTCCGAATACTGCTCGTTGCAGAGGTGTGTCCCCATTCTCGTCCGGAGCATTAACGTCGGCATCGTTCGACAGCAATGACTTAACTCGTCGGATATCTCCGGACTCGGCGGCCCTGTGCAGAGCGGTTGCTGTCGGCGGCGTCTGCTTTTCGCACCCAATGGCGACAAAGATAAATATAAGAAATAGACAGAGAGTTTTTGCCGGTTCCATTTTCTATTATCTCTCGTCGTGATAATAGCAGAAAGGAACCCTCTTGTCAATCACTTGCAGTAACTAACCGGCGATCTGTAAATATCGGGACGTTTTTTTTTGTTCTATTGGCTGTCAAGATGGATCCGGGCCCAGTAGCCGGCCTCGAATGACCAGCCTGTGGGCTGGTTGATCAACTCGATTTTAACCTTCTTGCCCGCAAAATCCGAAAGGTCCGCTTCGACGTTCGTCCAGCCGTCGGGTGCGGTTTCCTTATCTATGGACTTGCGAAGAATTTCCCTGCCGCCGGCGTTAACTATTAAAAGCCAGTCACCGTTGGGATGATGGCCCACGGTCAAATGCAGGATGCTCTTCCTGCCCGCAGGCAACGAGACCTCCTTGAAAAGCTGACAGCCCGTCGTGCCGTCGAGAGGGTGGGTGACAAGCACATTGCTCTTTCCGAATTCGCCGGCACGCAGGCCGGGATTCATGTCATCTCCACAAGCCTTCGCTTTCCAGCCTGGGGCAAACTTTGAGACAGCCCTGGAAATATCCTTGCCGGCCATAGCGGTTATTTTGTCCATTTCCGCCTCTGTGAACTTGCTGTCGGCAATTGGGCCGGGCTCCCAGCACTGTTCGAGCTTGCTCGGTCTGGGCTTTTCTATCGGTATTACGAAGACTTCTTCGCCGTTATCGTTTGTTTCCATACGTCCGCCGGCGCGTTCAACCGACTGGCGCACGAGCTTCTTGCTCACGTCAACGAGCATTGGGAAATTATAAGGCGTGTGGCTGAATTTTCCTTCAGGATCCAGAGCCGACGTGAATTTGGCCGGCAGATTCTTAAAACCGATGGTGGTAAAGAGTATGCCTCCCGAATTCGACGGATTGCAGTCGGAATCCTGGCCGCAGCGAGTCGAGATGATGATCGTCTTATCGGGATCGCCCTCGCCGTAGAGCAGGCCCATCACGATGTAAGCGCCGTTGATCTTGGCGTCGATGTTGAAATCCATGTTCTCCTGATCTTTGTTGCAGGAAAAGAGACGATAGTCGGAATTGTCCTGATACTTGTCCTCAATGAGCTGCCAAGTTTTTTGCCAGTCGTCTGGATACTGTTTGTACCAGGCAAGAACGTCCCGAATGCACTCGGCATACTGACTATCTTTTGGAATGCACTTGAGCCCGGCGTGGACGATCTTTTCCATGTCATCCTCGAAGAAAGCCTCGGCGTACATGCCGCCGACGAATTGTCCGCCGTAAAGACCGTCTCCGTAGTTCATTAGACGCCCGAATTTCTCGCCCAGCTTGATTGCCACGTTCGGCAGACCCGGAGCGATCAGACCTGAATAATCCGCTTCGATCTGATAGTCTATATCGTCGGCGTGTTTGTTGAATTCAGGGTGACCGGAGTCCGGGGGGGCAATACCTTTACGCAGATTATCACGACCATTTCTGTTCGCGTGCCATAGCGGGTAGCCGCTGTTGGCAAAATCGATGCCCGCCTGACGGAGTGATACGTCCATCCCATAAAGCTCAAGGGTCCTCAGGAAGGTCATCTCGACGTAGATGTCATCCTGCCTGAACTGGTTTATCTTCCCCGGCTGCCAGGCAGGCATCTTGTCTTCCGGAATAATCTCGCCCTTGAATCTGAATTCGGTCGGCCCGCCCCAGCCGACACCTGCCATCTGCCCAATCCAGCCGGCCTTCATTTTGTCGGCGTAATCCTCGACAGTGATATGACGTACAGGAGCACCTAAAGGGCTACCCGCCTGGCAGCCGGCCGCAAGCACTGAGCCAAGACCGACCGCAATTAACATCCAACTTGTCAGTAAATCCTTAGCCATTTTGCACCTCCATAAGCTTTATTAAAAGAGACGGTTGATTCGTTTAAGGATTTATAGCTGCAACAGCGGTGAAGAACAAGTTTTTTTGCCCGGATTGTTGAATAACAGGCTACAGACGATATTTTGAACTGCGGGTTTGCATTAGTCGAACGAACGTGTATAATGTTCCGAAGTTCCGGTATATATGTGTAATCATGAACCGGTAGTGGATATTGCATTTATGTTGGAAACCAAGATACGGCTAATATTACTGGTACTGCTCGCAGCGGGTTTAACATCCCGGACCGCCCCTGCGGACACTTGGCGTCTTGACGCAAATCAGCAGTGGAAGGAGGTCTCGGCCGAGCGAAGGGACAGCTTCCTGCTGGCACTTGCCAATGCGGACAGATTCGTCAACACCGGCCAGGCGAAGCAAACAAAAGCGTCTTTCGAGGCCATCAGGAAGGATTTTCCGGAAATCACAGGACCTGATTTTGATATCTTCGCCGAAGCTGAAGTATTCTACTGCAAGGGCAAGCTCGCAAAGACAATAAGGACCTACGACAGGCTGCTTAGCGAACATCCGCAGAGCAGTTTTCGGGATGCGGCACTGAAAAGACAGTTTGCGATTGCGACGTCATTTCTGGCGGGCAAGAAGAAGACCGTGCTCGGATTGATTAAACTTCGAAGATACGGCGAAGGCATCGCGATCATGGAAAACATCACCGACCGAACGGGCTTCGATACGGTGATGGGGATAGACGCAGCCACGGCGGTAGCCAAGAACTACGAAGAGAGGGACAAGTGGAACGAGGCGTACCTCAAATGGTGGGAGATATCTCTGCACTGGCAACGCGGACCGGTCGGAAGGGATGCGCTGCTCGGTATAGCAAGGTGCAAATTGGCGATTTATAATAGCCATCCGGAGCACAAGAGAGCCCTCTATGATGCCTCATCCCTCGAAACGGCCAAAAGTAGCTATGAAAGATTGGGATTACTATATCCCGACACCGCAGCAGAAATCGGGTCCTATAAGACAATCAGAGAAATAGACGAGCAGTTGGCCGCAAAACAGCTCGCTATAGGCCGGTACTATCAAAAAGTCGGAAACATGCAGGCGGCTAATCTCTACTATGATATGATACTAAGGGACTGGAAAAACAGCAAAGCAGCGGAATCTGCCAGGGACATGCTTGCTAAGAACCGGGATTTGACGGATGGTCTTCAGACATCCACCGAGAAATGAAGAATGGAATTTTCACAAATCGGCGCTTTGACGCGAACTTCGCGGTCGTACCCATATTTCTGTGCTCTTGCCTTTGTGCTTTGGGTCTTTGCGGCTGCTCCGGCATAGCAGGCTATACTAACGAGTCGTTGTTTCCACAAAACGTAAAAAGCGTTCGTCTTGAGATGTTCGACAACCAGACTTTCCGCCGTGGAGTGGAATACGAACTCACGGACGCCATATCTAAAAGGATCGAGGCCGATACTCCTTACAAAATCGTAACCGACGCCGATCGTGCCGACACTGTGTTGAACGGCCAAATTGTCTCTATTGAGGAGCTTGCTCTGAGCACAGATCGCGAGATCGGCACAGTTTTGGAAAGTGAAGTCCTGCTGCGAGCCGTCGTGAACTGGAAGAATCTCAAGACGGGAGATTTGCTGATTGACCACAAAACGGTCAGCGCCTCGGCCAGTTATTCCATATATCAGATGCAGGACTTCAAATACGCCTCTACTTTGGCGGCAAACAATCTTGCACGAAAGATCGTGGAATTGATGGAGACGGGTTGGTAGAATCGTGGGACATTCGCCGCTGAATATATATGAAGCAGGTGGAGTTGTCCCGGATAAACGGAAAAAACGAGAACTAAATTATGGATGAAAATCGAGACAATAAAACACCTCCGCCAAATCGTGGACAGCAAAATCGACCGGGCAAGAAGCCTCCTTTGCCGCGATATAAGCGAACACCGTTCAGTTATCTCATAATAATATTCGCTCTGCTTACCATGCTAATGATGATCAAACCATGGTGGAGCATGTCCGAAAGCATCAGATGGGATGAATTCACGGCTTACGTAGAAGCAGGTCACGTCAAATCCGTCAAAGTTAAAGAGACAGAAATCGAAGGTGGATTCAACGATGCCGGGATGGAAGAACGTAAAAAGAAAAACAAGAAAGCATCCAAGTCTTTCTCGGTTGATTACAATCCGAACTGGACCGGTGAGCAGTACCTCAGGGGTCTGGATGAGAAAAACATAGAGGTCACTTTTGCCAAGCAACAGATCTGGCTGATTATGCTGATGCAATGGGTGCTGCCGCTGCTTGTAATAGTCGGATTCTTCTATTTCTTCTTCGCCCGTAACCTTCGCGGCGGAGCCGGGGGGATGCTAATGTCGTTCGGCCGAAGCAAGCACCGCCTCCAGGGCAAGGACCGGGCCAAGGTGACGTTCGAGGACGTCGCCGGCGTAGAAGAAGCAAAAGAGGAAGTCGCCGAGATAATCGAATTTTTGAAAAACCCCAAAAAGTTCCAGCGGTTGGGCGGCCGCATTCCTCGCGGAGTATTGCTCGTGGGCCCTCCGGGTTGCGGCAAGACGCTGCTGGCAAAAGCCATCGCGGGGCAGGCGGACGTGCCGTTCTTCAGTATATCCGGAAGCGATTTCGTCGAGATGTTTGTCGGAGTCGGCGCCTCACGCGTCCGGGATTTGTTCAAGCAGGCCAAAGAAAATTCACCCTGCATCATTTTCCTCGATGAGGTCGATGCCATCGGGCGAAAACGCGGTGCCGGTTTCGTGGGCGGCGGACACGATGAACGCGAGCAGACGCTCAACGCGATCCTCGTCGAAATGGACGGCTTCGATACGAACGATCAGGTGATTGTGATCGCCGCTACCAACCGTGCCGACATCCTCGACCACGCGCTGACGCGCCCCGGACGGTTCGACAGGCAGATATTCGTGCCGCTACCCGACTTGAAAGGTCGCGTCGAGATTCTAAAAGTCCACGCCAAGAAGGTAAAGTTAGGACCAAATTGCAGCCTGGAGAGGCTGGCGCGAGGAACCCCGATGTTCAGCGGAGCAGACTTGGCGGCAATAATCAACGAAGCCGCCCTTGCGGCTACAATGGGCAATAAGGACCACATCGAGCTGGCCGATCTGGAGGAAGCCCGGGACAAGGTACGGTGGGGAAGAGCAAGAAAGAGCAGAGTCCTCGACAAGAAAGAAAAGGAAATAACCGCTTTTCACGAAGCCGGCCACACTTTGGTGCAGTCACTCCTCGAAGATGCTGATCCGTTGCACAAAGTGAGCATCATTCCGCGCGGACCGATGGGCGGCGCAACCTTCGCCCTGCCGGAGAAAGACCGAACCATATTTACAAAAGGTTATTGCATGGCGCTCCTGAAGGTGTGTTTCGGCGGGAGAATCGCCGAGGAATTGTTCTGTGACGACGTTTCCAGCGGGGCACAGTCGGATATCCAACAGGCCACCAACATCGCCAGGCAGATGGTATTGACCTGGGGCATGAGCGATGAGCTTGGCCCTATAAGCTACGGGCCCGATTTGGGGGTCAAGGACATGGTGTACATCAGCCCGCCAGAGAAAGAATACTCGGAGAAAACCGCTGAGGCAATTGACAACGAGGTCAAGCGAATCACCGACGAGGCGTATGCCCAGGCAAAGCAGGTAATAGAAGAAAACAGAGAGAAGCTCTCGAACATAGCAGAAGCACTGCTGAAATACGAAACCCTCGACGCCGATGAGGTGACACTGATTCTGGAAGGCGGCATTCTTGACAAACCCACTGTCACCGATCTTTTGGCGGCCGAACAGGCTAAAACCGAACAGCCGAAATCAGAGCCCGAGGAAACAGAGCAGTCGCAGGAACAACCGGCAGACTGACATCGCATTCTCTATCTATGTTTGAGCTTCTTCAAGGGGAGATAGCTCCGATGTCAAAACATTTACTTTTTGTATGCGCAGCAATGCTAGTATTCGTTTCTGCGATCGTAACCGGAGCCGGGAGCCAGGACGTCAACGAACCCGGCGCGGTTGAACTTGCCAGGCACGAGACAGAATCATCTTCTGCGCGTCTCGAGCCTGCACGGCTGGGTGAACAAAAAGGCATAGCAGTAATTTTCACAGGCACGCATGACCTTCACTATTACGCAAATCCTCTGACTGCGAACGCCCCCGGTTTCGAATTGAAGGTCGCAGCCAGGTCGGACGATTTTGATTTCGGCGATGCTGTCTTTCCAAAATGGGAAATATTCACTGATTCGGCAAACAAGCGGGTCGAAGTCTACGCAGGCGATTTCACCGTCTTTGTGCCGATAACAGAAGCCAAAGATTCAGCGGCTGGTAAGCTGAGCGATGTGGAGGTCCTGATTACGGGCCAGGCATGCACAAGCATTACCTGTCTTATGCCGTTCGAGACTACTCTGCAAGCAAAGATAGATTGGAGCGCCCGCGATTCCTGGCGACAGATTACTCTTGAAAGCAAAGACGAGACCGCTCCAGCCGTCGAGACTGTCGCAGGACCGACTTATTCGATCTGGCTGGCGCTGGCTCTCGCGTTCGTGGCCGGTTTAGCACTGAACATTATGCCATGTGTCTGGCCGGTCCTGCCCATTATCATAATGCGCATTGTAGACCAGGCAAAACACGGCAAAAGACAAACCGTAATGATGGGTCTTGCTTTCTGTATCGGCATACTGCTGTTCTTCGCAACTCTGGCAACGGCAAACATCATACTGCAAAGCTTCTATGACAGGAGTCTGAGCTGGGGCGACCACCTGCGCAACCCAACCATCGTAACCGCCCTTTCCCTGCTGATGATCGTGATGGCCCTTTTCATGTTCGGGATTTTCACGTTCGCCATCCCCTCGTCCATAGCGAGCAAGTCCGGCTCGGGCAAGGGCTACACCGGTTCGATCGGCATGGGCTTTCTTGCAGCCATATTGAGCACACCGTGTAGTTTCGGCTTGCTCACCGTAGCTTTCGTCTGGGCCCAGGGGCAGTCTCTCGCCCTGGGAACATTAGCCATAATGGTCATCGGCCTCGGCATGGCGGCACCATACGCCATCCTGACTTCAATGCCCGGCTGGCTCGCCCGCCTGCCCAGAGGCGGCCGCTGGATGGAGCTGTTCAAACAAACGCTGGGTTTTGTACTGCTGATAATAGCCGTGAAGCTGATAAAGGCCGTTCCCGATGCAAACAAGATCAACCTGTTGTACTTTGCCGTGATCCTGAGTTTCGGCGTATGGGTATGGGGCGCCTGGACCCCGTACGGCACCAAATTGTCTCGCAAATTGCTGGTCAGGAGTGTTTCCGTGCTGCTGGTCGTCTCGGCATTCTGGTTCTTCTTCAAGCCTGAATTAGTTGACTGGCAGAACTACGACGCCGCGCTGATCGAATCTGCAAAATCCGAAGATACGGCGGTCCTGATCAAGTTTACGGCCGACTGGTGCACCAACTGCGAAGTCGCCGACAAATTTGTCTATCAGCGCAAAGATATTGCCAAACTAATCAAGGACAAGGGTGTACTTGCGATCAAGGGTGACACAACGAGAGACACACAGCCGGCTAATCGAGATCTGCAGAATATCTACAACGAGCCCGGCGTCCCGGTAACGATACTCTGGCTCCCGGAACAAACCGAACCCGTAAAATTCCACGAGTTACTTTTTGCTGACAAGCTCAAAGAACTGCTGGAAGTTCTGCCGGACGAAGATAAAACAAAAACCGCTGAAGGAGCACTGTAAGAATTGGCAAAGCAAAAGAAAATAGAGGTTGACAGAGAACAGGCCCGGCAGAGAATCAAAAATATCTGGCCCATATTGAAGCGAACGTATCCAAATGCGAAGATCGCGCTGAAATTCGTCAATCCACTCGAATTGCTCATCTCGACGATCCTCTCGGCGCAGTGTACCGACGTCCGGGTCAATATGGTCACCAAAGACCTGTTCAGGAAATACAAAAAAGCATCCGACTGGGCCGGGGCGGAGCTTAAGGAAATCGAAGAGGGAATCCGAAGCACCGGATTCTTCCGCAACAAGGCCGTCAACATCAAGGGTGCCTGTACGAAAATCGTCGAACATTTCGACGGCAAAGTACCTGATACGATGGAGGAGCTTTTAACGCTTCCGGGTGTCGGTCGAAAGACGGCCAACTGTGTCCTCGGCGATGCCTTCGGAATCCCCGGTATCACATGTGATACGCACGTTATCAGGCTTTCTCGCCGGCTGGCTCTGTCCGAAAACAGCGATCCGGTAAAGTTGGAATTCGATCTGGCCGAAATAGTCCCCAAAGCCAACTGGACGCGATTCAGCCATTTGCTGATCCACCATGGCCGAAATATCTGTAAAGCTCGAAAACCTGATTGTGGGAACTGCCCGCTCGCAAAGCATTGCCCGGCCGCCAACAGGCAGGAACTGTGGTAGGCCTGATGGAGCAGAATTCTCCAGGGAGATTTGTCTCTATGATAGAAACTCTTGATACGCCGGTAAAAGACCTGTGGCGATTATTCAGAATCATGGCCGAGTTCACCGAGGGATTCGAGGAACTTGCCTCGGTAGGACCGGCGGTTTCCTTTTTCGGTTCGGCACGCGCCGAGCCTGAGGAACGCTATTACAAGCTCGCCGAGAAAACGGCTTCGGAGGTAGTAAAGGCGGGCTTCGCGGTGATAACCGGCGGAGGCGGCGGAATCATGGAAGCGGTGAACAAGGGCGCTGCCGAATCGGGCGGCAAGAGCATCGGACTCAACATCGAGCTGCCGATGGAGCAGATCCCGAATGACTATCAGAATGTCGCGCTGGAGTTTCGGTACTTCTTCGTACGTAAGGTGATGTTTCTAAAGTACGCCCATGGTTTTGTAGTCTTCCCCGGCGGCTATGGAACAATGGACGAGTTTTTCGAATCGCTGGTGCTCATTCAGACACTCAAACAGGCGTCATTCCCTGTGATTCTTATGGCCAGCGACTATTGGGCCGGCCTGGTCGACTGGATCAAGAAGACGATGTTGAAAAAGCACGGCTACATATCCCCGGAAGACCTCGACGTTTTCACCGTGGTCGACGATCCGCATCGCGCCGTCGAAATCATAGCGAACTTCAGAGAATCCGAAAAGCCCATCGGCATAGAACTACCCGGCGGAATGAAAAAAGCCCAGGATGTACCGCGTGTCTCATGACGCGCATCTCGTTTCTCGCGGCCACCGGAGCCGACCTCGTAGGATGGGCTTTAGCTTGTGCCATAGGTGCCCATGCTGATTGAAAAACAGGGGGCCGGAATCTGGCAATGAGGCAATGAAATAGTATCTTGCAGCGATGTTCCTCGCGACCCCTTTAATCTCTTTGGGTTAAATTCCCCGCCGCTTGCGGCGAGTTGGAAATAGATTCCATATTGATACCCCGTCCGCTTGCGGCGGGGTAGTTCATTTTAATCCATACCATATGTACGCACCTTTCTGTAGCTCCTCTATGTATTCACCATGTCGGGTAAGATCAGATTCCGGCGTCGGCATCATCTCGACACTCACGACCAGGCCCCAGCTACCCATAAGGCCGCTACCCCATGTGAACTCCACCATAGGGTGTTTGTCGTCATATAGGGATAAATTGACATGCCTCGGTTTGACTTGGGCAACGGGCTCAGGCCATTCCTCCTGCACAAGATATTTGGATCTACTCCTTCTGGTTCCCTCGCGCGGGTTGCTGACATAATAGACAACACAGTCATCCGGCTCCAGCGTATTGAGCCAGCTTCTGATCGCTGCTATGTCGGCATTCGATTCTGCATATTTGCTGAACCCGCTGAAATAGATGCTCGCACCAGAGGGCCTGACCGGAGCTAGAGCTAATGGAAGCAGCAGGTACAGAATGAGGCCAAAGATAACGAACACCTGCAGCATTGACAGCCGAAAGCCCTTCCGCATGTGCTCGGGCCAGCTACCCATGACGCGCAACACCAGAAGGGCGAAACAAAGTCCGACCGGAAGCATCAAAAACACACATCCGAAGGTCATCGCAAAAAGACCCGGCTTCTGATTTAGCAAACCACATACGTACCATATTAATCCGGAGGGATCATTGAGAGTGCCGCACGAGAGAATGACAATTATCAGGACGACGTCGAAAATATACCAATACCGCGAATAGAAACTCTTGAGCCTACCTCCTTTCTCACTCACATTTTCGGCAATGACTTCCGCTTCATTCTCTTCCGGCGTTATCTCGTCGTCGGGTACTCTCAAAAATGAGACCCTTCTCCTGCCAACAAGAGCCAGCATCATCACGGCAGGCACGTAAGGCAGCAACTGGGCCACCAGCAATGCGGGAAAGACCAGGTTGCCGAGCATCGACATAATCTGCTGCCTGAAACCGCCAATCATTATACCGACCAAAGTGAATACACAGGACAAAAAGAACAGTTTCCACAGCGAAAACGTCCTAATTATCAGGCCCGCTCCAACAATCTGCAACACTGCGTAGAATACGTTTTGTGGCAAATAGCGAATGCATGGAATAGCCCAGGGACCAGACATTCAAGGCCATCACCGTCTGACTTGCCAACGAACATAGCATCGAGAACGTCACCACGTAAATGATATAGGGAACGGTTCTAGAGATTCGCATTTTTCAGATGTCCAAGCAAGTATTTCTTTTCCGGGCCGCCGAGATGGTCCCATGTCAGCATTTCTTCCGGATCGAACTGCTTCTGCGCCGCGGCCTCAAGGTCCACACCGGATTGCTCGAAGGATTTGTGCCATAATTCGTAATCGAAACATTCGTCCCATAGGTCGAATTTTGCGCCGGCTCGCCAGGCGGCTTCGATGACCTTGCCGAGGTTTCTGCCGCCGCGGCCTATTGCCGATTCGAGGATGCTGCGATCAATTCCGTGGAACTTGAATTGGAGGAACTTTGCGCGGAGTTTCAGCTTTTTGTCGATTATCAACTTCTTCGCCTGCTCGAAATAGGATTTAGGCCTCTGCCCGAGCCAAGCAAACGGCGTGTGCGGCTTGGGGACGAACCAGCTTACCGTGATATTGATCTGGCCTGTCTTTCCATCCACCTGCTTCCGCAGTTTGCCCAACTCGAATGACAGGTCCACGATCCGCTCAACATCATCGAGTGTTTCGCCGGGCAGGCCTACCATGAAATACAGCTTCAGCCGCTGCCAGCCGGCACGATACGCCTCCTTGACCGCTGCGAACAAATCCTCATCCTTCAAGGGCTTGTTGATGATCCGCCGTAAATGCTCGCTCGCCGCTTCGACCGCGATTGTCAGGCCACCCTTTCTAACGGAAGTCAGCAATTTTGGGAGCATCTTCAAATGCTTGTCCACGCGCAGGCTCGGCACGGATATCCCCACGTGTTTGTCGTGGAAATGCTCGTGCAGACCGGCGACCAATTCTTCGAGATCGGGATAATCGGCCGTCGACAGGCTCAGCAGGCTCACGGTATCGAATCCCGTCGCTTCGTAGCAGGACTTGGCGATTTCGATGATCCTCTCGACTCTGCGATAGCGAATCGGCCTTCGGCAGAAGCTCGCCTGGCAGAACCGGCACCGGCCCGGACAGCCCCGCATGATCTCAACGCTGACCCGTTCGTGTACGGCCTGCACGAACGGCACGATCGGCGAAAGCGGCACGGGCGCATTGTCAAAATCCTGAACGACGGCATTATGCAGCTTGCGTCCGTCGTGGAATTCGGGAACGTAAGCCCAATCGAACTTCTCCGAAACGGCGGCAAGAATGTCCTTTCGCGCAGCGCCGGACTTCTTTCGGCCTTTGATTAATTCGGCAAACTCGACAATTGCTTCTTCGCCTTCGCCCAGCAGAAAAACATCCACAAAATCGGCTATCGGCTCGCAGCAATTAGACATCCCCCCGCCGGCAATCACTATCGGATCGTCATCGCTTCTGTCACGGCTGCGGATGCCGAGACCTCCAAGATCGAGCATATTGAGCATGTTGGTATAGCAAAGCTCGTTGGTAAGGCTAAAACCGACGATGTCGAAGCTGTTCAAGGACGCTTTCGACTCAAGGCTGAATACCGGGATATTCTTCTCGCGGAGAACCTCCTCTGCGTCAAGCCACGGAACAAAGACCCGCTCGGCGGCAACTGATGCCATCTTGTTCAGACAATCATAGATTATCGCAAGGCCCGTATGAGACATTCCGACTTCGTAGATATCCGGAAAACACAGGGCAACGGTCAGCTCGCATTGCGACAGATCCTTCCCGACCTGATTGATCTCGCCGCCGATGTACCTGCCGGGCCTGCGCACAAACGGCAGAAAATCTCGCTCCACCCGTTCACTTAGTATAGATATTCGGTTTTTATTCATGACTGCATTATAGGAGGATTGGTGAATGATTTCTATTGATTCCGACCCGAATATCAATTATGAAACTAACTGTGCAGAAAGGTTGTCAAATGAAAATGAAGATCGGCCGAGTGGTTCTCTCGCTATTTTGCGCCTCTATTGTCGCAGCATCGCAGCTCTCTTGCGCTCGCAAGGGGCCGGTGAAGGTCGACAGCGGCCACCAGCTTGTGATGGGAACGTTCGCCCGCGTGGTGGTCGTTGCCGAAAGTCATGACGCCGGGCTGAACTGCATCCGTGCCGCTATGGCCGAGATTCACAAAGTCGACGATCTGATGAGCGACTATAAGGATGATTCGGAAGTCAGCCGGGTCAACGACAAGGCGGCCGAGATACCCGTTACGGTGAGCGAATCGACATTCGAAGTCCTGCAAAGAAGCGTTGAATTCAGCAGGCTCACAGACGGCGCGTTCGACATAACCATCGGACCCCGGATGGTTTTGTTTCGCCGGGCGAAGGAAAAGGGCATCGCCCCCACACCGGAGCAGATCGCCAAGGCAAAATCCAAAATAGGTTATGAGAAGCTCAAGTTCGACAACGAAAACAGAACGGTGCAATTCGCAGTCGACGGGATGTGCCTGGACCTTGGAGGAATTGCCAAGGGCTACGCCATCGACAAGGCAATGGAGGCAGCGCGGCAAGGCGGCGCACTCGGCGCAATGGTCGATATAGGCGGCGATATTCGCTGCTTCGGCTCACCGCCCGAAGGCCGGCCGCACTGGCTGATCGCAGTGCAGGATCCGAATCCTGTCGCTCAGAAAAGCGGCAGCGGACTTCTGTTTACGCTGAAAGTCACCGACGCCGCAGTCACCACAAGCGGCGACTACCAGCAGTATATCATGATCGACGGCAAACGCCGGAGCCATATCATGAACCGCCGAACCGGCAAAAGCGCCGAAGGCCTTTCGAGCGTGACCATAATCGCCGACAACGCAACCGACGCCGACGCCCTCGCGACTTCCGTCACTGTGATGGGTGCCGAAAAGGGCCTTGCCCTGATCGAAAAACGCCCGGCAACCGAAACCATCCTCATATCCTCCAGCCCTGAATACAAAGTCACCAAAACCAGTGGCGCAGCAAAATATGTAAAGCAATAATCTGACGAGATTACCTGCAACAATGTAGTTGATACCCGCTCAAGAGGTTGCCAATTTCTCAGCCGGCCGCTCACTCTGCGGGGCGGTTTTGCCGCGGTAGACTATTACTTTGGTCGGGCACTTGGTCATGGCAAGCTCGGTCTGCTCGCTCGGCTCGTATCTTTCATAATCCAGCCGGGCCAGATTGTTCTCGACCGTGAACAGGTCGCTCTGCTTGGTACACAGCTTGCAGCCGATGCAGCCTACCTTGCAGATCGCTCGCGTATTCTTACCGGTCTCTTTGCTGTTGCACGCAACCGTCATCATATTCTCATGGCCAAACGGCACCATCTCAATAAGATTTCGCGGGCAGGCCTTCGCACAGGCAGTGCAGCCGGTGCATTTATCGTAATCAACGGTGGCAAGGCCGTCGATGATGTGCAGAGCATCGAACTTGCATGCCCTTGTGCAATCTCCCAGGCCGAGACATCCGAAAATGCAGGCCTGCACGTTGGCAAGGGCGTTGGCCGCCGTGCAGCTTTGTATGCCCTGGTAGTTGCCGTTGACGGTTCTGTCTTCGGTGTGAGCATGACAGTGCACGACTGGTCTCTTCGAGGGACCGGATTCGCTGACCTGAAGATTCAGAATTTCTGCGATGGCCGCCGAGGTATCCGGCCCGCCCGGAGCGCATTTTCCAATCAGCTCAGGATCGGCCAGGACGGCCTTTGCATACTGGCCGCAACCGGCGAAGCCACATGCGCCGCAGTCGAGATTCGGCAGGACTTCGTGTATCTGCTCGATTTTGGGGTCGACCTCCACTTTGAGCTTCGCGCTGGCGATCAACAGCACCAGCGCGAAGCCGCTGCCGAGCCCGACCATCGTAACGCCGGCCAGAAGAATCTTACCAATCCCTCCTTCCGGCGCAGCGGCGGCAAGGAGTCCGACATACGAAATACTACATACGAGATACGATAACGTCATCTTATCATCCCTGCAAAACCAATAAAGGCCAGCGTCAGCAGCCCGGCGGTAATCAGTGTAATCGGAGCGCCTTTGAGACAGGCCGGGACATCGGCCAGTTCCAGGTTCTCACGAATGCCGGCCATTATGCAGATAGCCATTGTAAAACCGATCCCGGCGCCAAAGCTGCGAACGACCGCCTCAACAAGACTGTCGATTTCCCAGAGGTGAAGGAACAGGCACAATCCCAGAATCGCACAGTTCGTTGTGATCAGCGGCAGAAAAATCCCGAAGCTGTCATACAGCGGCGGAAAGAACTTTCTCAGATACATCTCGACCAACTGAACCGCCCCGGCTATAACCAGTATGAAACAGACGTACCTCGTCACCTCCAGCCCGAAACGCATCAGGATCCAGTTGTCGATCATCCAGGTCAACGTGCCGCTGAGAGTCACCACGAACGTGACCGCAAGCCCCATACCGAAGGCCATGTCAATCCTGCCCGAGACACCAAGATAGGGGCAGATACCGAGGAACTTCGTGAAAACAAGATTGTTAATCAGCACGACGGATATGAAACCCATCAGTAAGACGTTTAGCGTTTCCATATTTTTGCCTTCTTAGTTTTTCTTTCCCGTAATAGTATTTACGAGTCCCAACATGAGTCCAAGGGTCACAAAGGCTCCGACCGGCATACCCATCGCGGCCCACGGCACAAACCAGCCGGGCATTACGTTTGCCTCGAACAATTTGCCGGTCGCCAGCAATTCCCTCACGCCGGCCAGGGCGCACAATGTAATCGTAAAGCCGACTCCCATTCCGACAGCATCGATAACACTGATCGCAAGCCCGTTCTTGCTGGCGCAGGCTTCGGCGCGACAGATTATGATACAGTTGACGATAATCAACGGCACGTACGGTCCCAAAGCCGCGCTCATCTCAGGCTGGAAGGCCTTAAGGAACAAATCCGCGATAGTAACGAACGTCGAAATTGTAAGCGTGAACATCAGAATCCGCAGGTGCGGCCTTAGAAGGTTGCGCATCAAACTGACCACGATGTTGCTGCAAACGAGTACGAAAATCACACAGCAGCCCATCGTCAGAGCGGGCTTGACCGCGGCGGTCACGGCCAGCGTAGGGCACATACCCAGCAGCAGTCTGAACACCGGATTTTCACGCCACAAACCTGCCAGGAGCGTGCCTCTATAAATACCGACGGATCCTTGACCGTTAGTTGCCATTGTCGATTAGTCCCTTTTCCTGCATGTGGTTCTTTATCCGGCCCAGAAAAGTATTTACGATTTTGACGACCGCTTCGCTGCTAACAGTCGCACCGGTGACCGCGACAATCTTCGAATCTTTGTCCTCCGGATTGCCGAGTTTCACCAGCTCAAGCTCTGCCGTCGGCGCTCCGACAAACTGCCGACGATAATACGGCTCCTTGATCTTATCACCGAAGCCCGGGGTTTCATTGCTCGAAAGCACGCCGTAGCCTTTGAGTTTTTCAAAACCGGCGTCGACGGTCAGAACGAGCTTTATCTTGTCCGCAAAGCCCGAGCCTTCGCACGTAAACGCCCAACCTACGCATTGGCCGTCGCCGGAAACGGCTTTTCGCACGGATGTCACCTTCTTCTTGCCCTTTCCCGATCTAACCTCGACGTTCTCCAGGACGATTTCGGTTGTGTTGGCGTCCGGGATCATTTCCTTTACGAGGTTGTTAAACTTGTCCTCTTCGTTCTGAAATATGTTGTCTTGCCAGGCGGCATTTGCGACAGCGATCAGCAGACCGAAGCAGAAAGAAGCGACTATCAGGAGCCAGCTTTGCCGGAAGAAATATTTGACTTTATCCACTTGCTTTGCCTCCTGTCGGAATTCGTTTGAAGAATCTGTCGATCAGCGGGGTCACTGAATTCATCAGAAGAACCGAATACATTACGCCCTCCGGATATTCTCCGACAACTCTTATAAGCATGGTGATCGCCCCGACTCCGATTCCGAAGACCCACATCCCCCGACGCGTCAAAGGTGCAGTCACAGGGTCGGTTGCTATGAAAAACGCGCATATTATCATTCCGCCGCTGCATAAGTGAGTCCACGGCAAAATACCTGCTTCGGAATCAATCAAATAGGTTATCGATCCGAATACAAAAGCCGACAGCAAAACGGCAAGCGGAATATGGAAGCTTATGATCCTTCTCATCAGAAGAAAGACGCCCCCTGCTATCAGAGCCAGAGCACTCGTCTCGCCGAGACAGCCTCCGACCTCACCGACAAATGCAGATCCCAGTTGCTTGTTTGCAACTTCCGCTACCTGCTTGCCCTTCAAAGCCTGCTTGCTGTGAGCGAGCGGCGTGGCCTGTGTACGGGCATCCAATGGATTTTTTTCTGATATTTTAGGCATATCAGAATTGATAGTAGCCGGCACCATCCACGTGGTCATCAACATACCGAAAGAAGCCGTGAGGAACGTTCTGCCCACCATGGCTGGATTAAAAATATTAGCGCCAAGCCCACCGAAGACCATCTTGCCGATCGCTATCGAGAAAACGCCGCCGATTATCCCCGCCCAGACCGGCAGAGCGGGCGGCAAAGACAACGCCAGGATTATGCCGGTCACTACGGCACTGAGATCGTCAAGCGAATTAGGTTTTTTACGAATCAGATTGCACGCCCACTCGGTAGCGGCGCAGGAAATGACGCAGGTCGCAATTAGCACGATCGCGTGGATGCGGAAGTACAATCCGGCCGCGATCATTGCGGGCGCCAAACCGATAATGACATCCAGCATGACACCGCGGGTCGAAAGCCGTTTGCTAATGTGTGGTGAAGGTGAAACTGTTAAGTGGCTAAGCATTCAATCTTTTCCAACTGTGAATTCAATTTTGCAGCCTCAGGCCATCTTCTTCTTTTGTCTGGCGACAAAGATTTTGCCGGTCTTGATATAGCCTGTAATCTCTATGTTGGCAGGGCAGATATAGCTGCAGCAGCCGCACTCGATACAGGCGCTCATGTTATAGCGTTCTGCGACATCGAGCCTATCGTGCTTTACCGCATGGGCAATTTTCGTAGGATTCAGATTTTCGGGGCACACCTCGAGGCACCTGCCGCAGCGAATACACGGCGTTATGCGTCTGTCGAATTTCGCCTTGCCGATTTGTTCTTTCGTCAGCACCGTTACGGCGTTAGTAGTCTTTGTTGTGGGCGTTTCCAAATCGGCGATTGCTATTCCCATCATCGGCCCGCCGAGGACGACCTTCGCGGCACTTTCAGTGACAGCCCCACAAAACTCGATGAGGTCCCCGATCGAGGTGCCTATCGGAACATAGTAATTGCCCGGCCGGACAATCGGCTCTCCTGTCACGGTCACAACTCTGTGAGTCAATGGAACATCGGAGATGACCGCCTCGGCCAGTGCCGCTGCCGTGGCGACATTGAGCACCACCACGCCGATCATCGGAGGAATACTGCCGGCGGGAACACTCTTGTTCAGCACTGCCTGGATTAACTGCCTCTCGCCGCCCTGCGGATACTTCGTTTTAACGGGAATAACGTTGATCTCATCGCTGTCGCCCGAGCTTTTCAGCGCCGCATTGAATTTATCTACCGCCTGTGGCTTGTTGTCTTCTATCGCGATAAAAGCTCGCGAGCATTCCGATGCCTTTTTCGCAAGTTTGACACCGGCTATAATCCGATCTGTCCATTCAAGCATGCTGCGGTAATCGCAGGTTATGTAGGGCTCGCATTCGCATCCGTTGATAATAAGGTCATCTTTCGGCACCTGCGGATTGGGCTCTAACTTCACTCTCGTTGGAAAGCCGGCCCCACCCATGCCGACAAGGCCGCCTGCCCGGCTGGCCTCACAAATTTGCTCGCCCGAGTATCTGCTCACGTCGAAATCGGCAGGCATCTGAAAGGCAGGTTGTATGGGGCTGTCCTCGTCGGCCTCGATAGTTATCGCCTCACTCCGGCCGAGGGCCGCGTGAGAGCGCAAAGCGATTTCCTTGACCTTACCCGCAACGGGCGAGTGTACCGGCGCAGAAACAAAAGCATCGCAATCACCTATCTTCTGGCCCGCCTCGACCGCGTCGCCCTTCTTTACCAGAGGACGGCAAACAGCACCGATATGCTGGCTGAGCAAAACCGAAACCCTTTTTGCGGCAGGCCCCGGCCGTATTTGACTATCGCGTGTCAGGGCCTTTTTCCCAGGCGGATGAACACCTTTGGGAAATGTGTGTTTGCCTTTTACAGCAACTGCCATATTCTTGAGACCCCCAACTACTTATCTTGACTGAACTTGCGACTAATCAGCCTTGTCAGAAGTATACAAATAAACGTCAACAACAAGGCTCCCGCGAAGCTCAAAGCCGATTGTGATTTTCCGTCAGGTAAAACTGCGGCCAGCATTTCTTCGAAAATTGCCAGTGAAACAGCAAAAACAACCAAAGGCAACAGGAAGGCCAGAGCGACCTCCCTGATGATCGAAGGCCCCTCGATTTTGCCCAATTGCTCGTAGACCTTCCCACAATCATGCCTCTGATTGCACTGCTGACATAGATCTTGTTCAACCATTACTTTCTAACACCATTCACAAAACCTTGATTAATACTGCATTTCGCTAAGATTTGCAACAGACCTTTTCGAAATAGCAGAGATTCACGATTGCGAATCGTAGAATACGATTGTTGAATCTCACTTTCCCGAAGTGACAGACGTGTTTCAATGAAGATTCCTGAACCGGCACGGCCGTTCGCTTTATTCGGCAGGACTGCAAATCAGACGAATCATCCTGAGACGGTTTCTTCGACCTGCCCGGCACTTAAAGCCTGACGCTGTAGCCGCTCGTTCGCCGCAGCCAGTTCCACGAACTTCCGCTCAAGATGCTCTTCGGCCCGCATGCTCTCGGCAACCTCTCGCTGCAATCGCTCGTTGTCTCTTGTCAACTCAGCCACTTCCCGTTCGAGACGCGCTTCGGCCCTGTCGCGTTTGATGATTTCACGCCGCAATTCCCTCACAGGTCGATCCGACAATTCCACGATATCTGCTCCGCTATTCCATCTATGATAATCTCTGTTCAATTCCAGCCCGTTTGAGCCCATTGAGTTTCGGCGGTATCCGTTGCCACCCGCGAGCTTTACGTTAATCATCGCCGGCTCCTCAGAGGCGTTAGCCAGGCGCGCAATTCTCGCAGCTAATCTTCGCCGTCTCCTTCTGATCTTCAACACTAAAAAGATTGTCAAGGCGCCCGCAATCGCCAGCAACTCCCACGGCGCCCACTGCCGCGTATACAATCCTCGCAAATACTGCTCATAAAACTGAGACAAATATTGTTCATACAACCAAGACCACCACATTTTGAGTTCTTCCGTAAACTGATGTATGGTCATCTCCAATGTCGCCTCCAATCCCGGACCTACACACCTTGCCGAGAAGCCTCATTTCTCGTCGCAAGGCTAATTGCCCAAATTATCAATATTAGCTCGCTCCGAAGCCGGCCGAGCCCGTCAATCATCCTGATCGACATAGGCCTCCGAGGCGCGAATATGAAGGCAACACCATCCTGTTCAGCCTGCCGATTAACAGCCCCCCCACAGGCTTCTCCGGTGTACGCAGCAGAACCGCCTCCTTACGGCACTGTACTCCTGAGCTGGTTTACTGTACAAGCGTAAGCGTTAAAGCACAACGCTCCGTATTTACGTCGGCATTTTAACATAATTATCGTCAAGGTCCGATATAAAATTTAATAGAAAACGTTTTTTGACCATTTTTTTCTAATTGTACACGTATTTATTTGTGGATCGAATCTGTATTCTTATCTCTCCGACCCACCAGTGCCGTGCCACCCGGTCGCTATTTCGCACTACATCGGCTCAACAATCAGAATCGCAGTTTCAGCGGCCTTCAGGTGGATTTCAAGCCCGTCGTGCAATTGCTTTCCCGTATAAGTATTGGTCATGCCGGTACGATGATCGGTAACCTTGTAGCGTCTTTCGAGTTCGACGGTGAACCACTCTGGCAGCGTGTTCATTCGGGGCCAGTCTTTCGCAAATCTCACATAATGCTTGTGACGTTTGATGTCGAAGACGATTTTCCCCTCGTATTGGCCTTTCGCCTTGACGTTGACAAGCAGCCCGTTGGTCGTCGGACACGCGCCCAACTCCATCCCAATATCCCACGGCCGAGCGATCAGGCCCTGCGTGTGCATAAGCGCGTGCATAATTACCGTCCGCACGCCGTTAGCCTGGAGCTTCATCGTCCCCCACAACTCGGCGGTCTCAAGCGGATCGGCCGAGCGGGCGATATTGGCGGCAACCTCGCTGTCGATCCAGTCGAAACCTTCTTTCACCGGGTAACGGTTCAGAACGTAAATGCCGCCTTCCACTGAATCGGCAAAACCGTCGATCGATGTTCCCTCCCACGGATAGTTCTGATATTTCCCCTTAGCGAGGTTCCGCAGGGTCCGTTCGATGTGCGGCCTGTAGACTTCTTCGCCCGCGATCATATCGTAGCAGATGTAGCCCACGTAATTATATCCCCAGCCGTCGCTTAGCCGCCCATTCCAGTTCTTGCGATCTCGGAGATGGTTATACATCATGCCGTCTTCGTTGCAGCCTTGCTCAAGAATCGTATCGAACACGCGCTTGAGTTGCTTCTTATAGATCGGAACCTTCCCGCTCTCGAGCTCGGCTTCCACGGCCAGCAGCAATCCGAGACCGCCGATTATCTCGCAGCCGTGATCCCTCAAACGCTCGACCACGAAATCCTCATTCGAGAAATAGTAGTCGCCTAAGCGGCGCGCCCATTCGAGATACTTCCTGTCCCCCGTCATCGTATACAGCCTCGTCAGCGCCTGAAGCTGCTCGCCATTGACCTCGATGTTCGTCGATGGAATTCGGCCGTAGGGCGTCTCTACGCGCGCATGCTTCCAAACGTCGTCCTCGATTTCTCGCATCCGCTCGAACCAGTCATCCTTGCCCGTAACCTCGACAATGGCGATCAGCCCGTCCTTGACGTACTCCGAAGCCCCGAAAATGAGCGTATCGTAGGAAACCGAACCATCCTTCTCGCCCTTTTTCAGGTCGAATCTTGCCGGTATGCGGTCCAGATGATTGCATAGCTTCCTCTCGGCGTCGAGCACATCGCGAATCGGCCCGTGAAGCAGCTCGATATCCGTAACGTGTGCCGCCCAGCACAGAAACGGGTAGCAATCCGCCGCGGTATCCCTGTAATTCCATTTGCCGTCTCCGAGATACAATCCCGTATCAGGATCGATCTTCTTAATCGCTACCTCATGCAGCCACCGCTTTACCTTGCTAAGCGAATAACCGGCAATCTTGGAAGACCTTTCGGCCTGCTTGAAGGTCGCGCTATCGACGTTCTCCCGGGCACTGAGATTACTTGCCGACGCAAGCGAGATAGTAACGATGACACAAGCGTGTGCGAGATTCTTCATTTTGTTCTCCTGTAAATGCAGTCCGCCCAAACCGGGCTTAATCCGACACCACATACGATACGCAATCCGCCCGGGAATTCAAGTCCTTCACCGACTTCCTGATGGTTTATCACCACAAATATTGCCGCTAATCCCGCTCCGCCAGTTCTTCGGCGTCATGCGATCACCCACAATCTCCTTGCTCGCCGCCCCTCCGGCCGGCCGGCTTGGACAACCGTTATTTAACTCCGATTGGCGTATTTATTGGACATTCCATGTTCCGCCTCAAGGCGTCCTCTGGAGATATTGGATATTTCAACGATTTGCTCTTGTCTTTCCTATCTCCTATCCGTCTCATTCAATCTATAATTCAAATATCCATATTAAAAGGCCGGCAACTCTTTCAAGCTACCAGCCCTTTTTGTTACGACAGTACCGCTCTAAGGTAGAATAGCCCGGCTGTAAATCCGGACGTCGTCGATCAGGCCCTCAAAACATGTTCCCAGCGCCATGGCTTTGCCGGTTCCGATGTAGAAACCGCTTGCCCGGCTCGCCAGGTTATTCTGGGCGTCCTCAGCCACTGGGATGCCATCAACGTACAGCGTTCTGTACAAACCATCCCAGACAAAACCTATCCGGTGCCAATTCCCATCAGCTATGACTGCCTCGGACAACAAAGATGCTCCCATGCGACCAGCTTCTCCAAGCTCTGTCATCAAACAGCCTGTCATTGGGTCGAGACACAGCCAATTTGCGCCGCCTGTCTCGGAGAGGACAGCTTGCCCCGGAGCGCCGCCTTTAATCCAGGCAAAAACACTGAAAGGTCCATCTGCAACATTCATAGGGGAAGCGGCGATCAGACAATCATCCAATCCATCCAACTGAATTGCTCCGTCAACCTGGCCGGCGGAAGGCTGCCATATGGGACTTCCAACCACAGAGGCATCGTTCACGCCCGCACTATCATAGGCAACGTCACCCTCGGCTTCGTCCAGGGCCCAGTGGACTATCAGCGTGGGATCATCCACAGGTTGTGCCCAGAAGCTCATCAAAAGCTCCAGATCCAAATCGTTCACAACACCATCGCCGCAAGGCCGAGGTGCTATGTCACACAATGGATCAGCCTGGCCCCAGGATTCGATGAGTCTTAGTAAATCTTTCATATCCACAGTGCCGTTGCCATTGAAGTCCACAAAGAGGGGGTTAGGGTAGTACTCTTCGACAGTCGAAAGTACGTCATTAAAAAGTGTTACTGTTCCTCCAATGACATAAATCCTGCCGTTCAACGCCGCGATAGACAGGGCTCCTCTCGGTGTCGGCATGTCCGCTCTTGCCGTCCAGGTGTCCGTCGCAGGGTCATATTCTTCTACTTCCGCATCTGGTGGTCCGGCATCTCCCCCGATCACGTATATCCTACCATCCGCGACACCGGCCGTTGGGGATTGCCAGGATCTTACCGTTGGCGCATCGGCTTTCCTTGTCCATACATCGGTTGCCGGATCATACTCAAACACAGCAT
>Ga0180431_10002606_pt1 | contig 24077 bp, 15 predicted proteins | sample SS_ome_11_FD_132459 | JGI IMG/M metagenome (GOLD analysis project Ga0180431, IMG submission 132459) | Hypersaline lake sediment archaeal communities from the Salton Sea, California, USA - SS_1_MS_1 metaG | ecosystem: Environmental > Aquatic > Non-marine Saline and Alkaline > Hypersaline >...
CAAAAATTTATTTGAAATCACTTTAGCAAGATTGCTTCCTGTTAACGGAGGTTCTCCTTTGGAATTTGTCGCCCCTATTGATGCTCCCGCCCCTAGAAAAAGAACAACCTGTCCTTCTTTAATGTTATCAATTAGTATTTGAGGAATAGCCATTTAAACCCCCGTTATTAAAAATATCTGTAGAAAAAAAATCCTCTGTCAGTTGTAGATTGATTATATAATAAAAGAGTAATATAAAGGTTGAAAAGCGTCAAGTCGCTTGGGATCCGAAAGTAAATCAGCAAGCGAAAATGAAACATATTAAGCTCTTATATTGGGGAATTGATTTATTTGAACCTGCCACATAATCTTATCAATGCCCTTGTGCTCATTTTTTCAAAGCGATTCATTCGGTCCTCCGAAATCTTATTAGACAGATTCCCATGTGACAAATTCAGTTGAAACGCGTTGAAGCTACGGGTTTACGGTTGAAAGGACAAAACCGGACATTTCAGGGGAAAAGGGGATGATATGATTGTCTGGAAAGCAGGGATTCGAACCCCGATTCCATGATCCAGAGTCATGTGTCCGACATAACAGACCTCTCCCCATGTTGCAAATATGCAACAAAAAACGTTGAAATGCGTTGAAAATACGGTACGGCGGTTGAATACTCAGAAAAGCCGAATGAGCAACTTTCCAGGGGAAAAAGGGGTAAACAAGAGTGGCAGCGCTACGGGGATTCGAACCCCGGTCTGATGGCTGAGAACCACCTGTCCTAGTCCCCTAGACGATAGCGCCACCCAAAGGACTCGAATCAAAATACCAGATATGACCCTGTTCTGTCAAGATATCCGGAAAATCCTAACGTATCAAGGCTCGTCATGCGTATTCGACGGCTCGATATGCACCAGAATATTGACCGGCTGCTTGAGCTCCGCCCGGATCTCATCTTCGATCCGATGGGATATATCATGCCCCTGCTGAACCGTAAGATCCGGATCGACAAGGATGTGGACATCGAGATAAACATCTCCGCCGATCTTTCGGCTTCGAAGCTCATGGAAACCCTTTATGTCGCGGGACGACGCGAGGGTTCGGCGAATCTTCTGAACGACCTCGGGAGACGCCGCGTGTTCCGAAAGCTCATCCAGGCCCTGAAAAAAGATCCGGGCCGCCACGATCAGGATCATGACGCCTACGATGATGGCGGCGGCATGGTCGGCATGCCCCCAGCCGACAAGGCTGAAGACGCCTCCGATGAGAACCGCGACAGAAGAGAGGGCGTCGGACCGGTGGTGCCAGGCATTGGCATGCAGGGAAGGGCTGTTGGTCTCGCGGGAAACCTTTCGGGTGATCCGGTACATGATTTCCTTGCCGGTAACCGACAGACCGGCCACGATCAGCATAATGACCCCGGGAGACGTCGTTTCCCCCCGGGAAATCGCCGTACCCGCCGAGCGGATGATCTGCACTCCGGCTAGAAACAGAATAAACGCGATGATCTGCGTGGCGATGGTTTCGAAACGCTTGTGGCCGTAAGGATGGGTGACGTCGGGCGGCCGGTTGGCGAGCCGTGCGGCGATGAGTACGACGAAATCCGTAGCCAGATCCGAAAGCGAATGGATGCCGTCGGCGATCAGCGAGGCCGATTTGCCCAGGATCCCTGTGAGGATCTTAAGGGCGGTCAGCGACACATTCAGCCCCGCACCCTGCAAGGTCACGGCCCGAATCTTTTTTTCCCGAGCTTCCTGATTTTTTTCATGCATTCCGCTTTCCTCATTCACCTGATCTTTCAATTCTGCCGCCCGATTAAAAAGATCGGATGCAACTCATTATAAATAATTTCATCGACGGGAGCCAATGAAAAAGCTCCGCTCAACAGCCGGCTTCCCAGGAGACTATACTCTCCTTCGGTTTGCTGGTATCATGATTTCCATCTTCCTTTTCGGGATAAGGGTGCCGCCATGAACTTTCTCGATTCCGCATTCTTCAAAAAGTATCTGCTGCCGGGATTCGTTTTCCAATCCGTCGTCATCGCCGGGGGCTACGGGACGGGGCGGGAACTTATCGAGTATTTTCTCAACTTCGGTCCCGTGGGGGGGCTGCTGGGGATGTTCTGTGTAACCACGGTGATCTGGTCGCTGCTGCTGGCCGTAACCTTCGAGTTCTCACGTATATTCAAAGCCTACGACTACCGCTCTTTGTTCAAGCGCCTGTTGGGTCCGCTCTGGTTCCTTTTTGAAATCCCCTATTTCATCTTCCTATTTATTCTCATGGGGGTTATCGGATCCGCGGCGGGGATTCTGCTGCATGACAATTTCGGGATCCCCTATTTCGGGGGAGTCGCCGTCATGCTGCTGGCCATCGGCTTTTTCACCTTCAAGGGAAGCCGCTTGATCGAAAAGTTCCTCTCCGGATGGTCGATCGTTTTGTACGTGGTCTATGCCGCTTTTCTGGTGGTTGCACTGATCAAGTTCGGACCGCTGATCCGAAATCATTTTGCTCAAGGTGAAATCAAATCCGGGTGGGCACTGGGAGGATTCAAATACGCCCTTTACAATCTGGGCGTGATTCCGGCCGTTTACTTTTGTCTCAACCACATCAAAACGCGGCGGGAAGCCATCACTTCGGGGCTTTTGGCGGGAGTCATCGGGATCATCCCCGCTTTTCTGTTCTACATCGCGGTGGTGGGATTCTACGACGGCGTATTGACGGAAGAAGTTCCCGCGGTTTTCGTTCTGCAAAAAGCGGGCATCCCTCTGCTGCTGATCCTGTTCCAGATCGTGCTTTTCGGAACCCTGATCGAAACCGGCACCGGTCTTATCCATTCCGTCAACCAGCGCATCCAGTCGGCGCTCCGGTCGCGCGGCCATGATTTCAAGCGCTGGCAGCGGCCGCTGGTCGCGGCGTTGTTTCTGCTCTCAGGCTTGGGGATATCGAGCTTCGGACTCGTCACCCTTATCGACAAGGGTTACGGAACCGTAAGCTGGGGGTTTCTTTTCGTCTATTTCATTCCTATCTTCAGCCTGGGAATCTACCGGATCTTTACGCACCAGCGAAGCTGACGTCTATTCCTTCTCACCGGAATCAAGTCCAGCGCCGCCCGGATGGTCTATGGGATCAAATATATTCTATGGTTGCCGGCGGCTTGGACGTTATTTCATAGGCCACCCTTACGACTTCAGGGATTTCGCTTGTCAGGCGCCGTGAAAGCTTCAACAGGGTATCCCAGGGAACCTGAGTCGGTTCCGCGGTCAGCGCATCACGACTTTCCACCGAGCGGACGATCAGGATATTGCCGAACCGCCGCTCCCCGTCGACGACTCCGGTTCCTCTGTCTTCGAGCAGTACCGCAAGGGCTTGAAACGGTTTCAGAGGCAGCAGAGCATCCTCCACGATCTTGGTAGCGCGGCGCACGAGCTCCACTCTTTCGGGAGTCACCTCCCCGACGACTCGAGTCGCCAACCCGGGACCCGGAAAAGGGATCCGTTGATGGATTGATTCCGGGAGTCCCAGCTCCGCGGCGACTTCCCTCACCTCATGCTTGAACAGCTCCTTGAGCGGCTCGATGACCTTGAAACCATATCCCGCCTCGGGATCGATGCCGATCTGTTCGAGAATGTTGTGCTGCGTCTTGACGCCGCCTTTGGTCTCCATGATGTCTGCCGCGATCGTTCCCTGCATCAGAAAACGGGCCTCGCTCACCTTTACTTCCCTGCCAAAAACCGAATAGAATGTGTTTCTGAAGGCCTTGCGCTTATCTTCCGGATCGGATTTCCCGCTCAAGGCTTTAAAAAACTCTTCCCGGGCATCGACGATATCCACGGTAATACCCAGTTCCACAAAAATATCCCGTACCTCTTGCGGCTCGTTTTCCCGCATGAGACCGTCGTCGATAAAGATGACTTTCATGCGGTCGCCGATGGCCCTATGCGCCAGAACGGTACAGGCCGCGCTGTCCACCCCTCCCGAAAGAGCTGAAATAACTCTGTTTTCACCGGCCGTTACGCTGATTTCTTGGACTTTTTCATTTACAAAACGCTTGAGGTCCATATCGTTTCTCCCCGTTTGGATTTTTCACATCATACATGAGTTTAGAGTTTTTTTTAACCAAAAAATAATCGCCTTATTCACATGCCGCATTCCGGATCTTCACCTTTGGGGGTGAGACAATCAATCGAAATCTCACCGCCTCTTTAACCCGCAAAGACGATTGACCGTATTTCAATGGTTGTGGGACCATAGGAGTGTAAATTAGAGGAGGGCCATCCAAGGCAAAGCGCGAGCTTAATGGAGTAGGACGAGGATTCCTCTCTCGGCCCTCCTCTCTCACCTAATGTATTAAAAGGGATATACCGCACATAGGTGCATTCCACAGCGAGACAACAATCTACTATATATAGACATTTATCTGGCCAAGACTACGATATGTAGATGGAAATGTCAACCAAAAAACCTTTTATTCAGTAAGTAAAAAGGTTTTTGGAAGAAAAATTCGGATCGCTGGTGAGATTCACACCCAACCGTTTAAGTCCGGCTTCATCCCCCGACGTGGGGATATGCGTCATGTGCACTTCACAGCCGCGCAGCTCCTTGAGTTTGGCCAGCGCTACCTGAACCGAGGGATTGGTGGCGGCGCTGATGCTCAAACTGATCAGGGTTTCTTCAAGGTTCAGGCTCAGAGAATTGGAGCGTAAAATATCTTGTTTGAGATTGGCGATGGAGGTCATGACGGTTTCGGACAGCAGAGCGATCTGATCCGGAATCCCGGCCAGAGTCTTGATGGCGTTCAGGACCAGGCTGGACGCGGCATGCATGAGCGGGGAATTCTTGCCGGTAACCAAGGTTCCGTCATGGAGACGAACGGAGGCTCCGCAGTAAATCCCCTTGTGCCCCTTTTTGCGAAGCACCGCTTCCTCGGCCGCCCGGCGCGCCGGCATAACGACCTCGCGGTCCTCGGGTTTGAGATTGAGATCCCTCATCAGCAATTCCGTGCGCTGTACGGTATCCTTTTCGACAAATCCCATGGCATATTCACAGCTGTAACGAAAATACCTCCGGATGATCTCCTGACAGGCGGCTCGCTGTACCGCATCATCGTCCAGAATCCCCTTTGAGGCCCGATTGACTCCCATGTCCGTCGGAGATTTATAAGGAGCATGATCGGAGGTCAGCTTGTTCAGGATCCTTTTCAGGACCGGAAAAACCTCCACATCCCGGTTATAATTGACGACGGCTTTCCCGTAGGCCTCCAGATGATGTGGATCGATCATATTAAAATCTCCGATGTCCGCGGTGGCCGCCTCATAGGCGATGTTGACGGGATGCTTCAGCGGAAGATCCCAAATAGGAAAGGTCTCGAATTTGGCGTATCCGGCGCTGATGCCGTTTTTATACTCATGGTACATCTGAGACAGACATGTAGCCAGCTTTCCGCTTCCCGGACCCGGTCCCGTTACCACCACCAGCGGGCGCTCACAGGGTATCCGGGTGTTGGCTCCGTAACCCTCATCGCTGACAATCAGATCGATATCCGTGGGATAGCCTTTTGTGAAGCGGTGGGTATAGACTTTCACTCCCCGCCGCTTGAGTTTATTCTTAAACAGAATCGCCGCCGGCTGATCCTGGAACCGGGTGATGACCACCCCTCTGATCAACAGCCCCCAATCCCTGAGATCATCGATAAGTTTAAGCGCGTCGACATCATAGGTGATCCCAAAATCGGCGCGCAGCTTCTTGCGCTCGATATCCCCGGCATAGATGCAGAGAAGGATCTCCGCATGATCCTTCAGCTGTTGAAGCAGCCTCATTTTGACGTTGGGATCATAACCCGGCAAAACCCGGGAAGCATGATAGTCGAAAAGCAGTTTTCCACCGAACTCGAGATACAGCCGGTTGTCGAACGTCTCGATCTTTTTCAGGATCTCATCTGTCTGAGTATTCAGATAGGTCTCATTGCTGAATGCACACTTAGATTCCATTAGCTCGAATAATCTCCTTTTGTTTTCGATCAGCCGTTAGAGAATCAAATCTACCTTTTATCGCAAATCCAATCTTTAGAAAGGAAATTAACATTTTTCACTTGGCATAACAAGCCTGAAATTAACCGCCACCTTCGTATTAAGGTGAAAACCAATGCGGCAAAGAGACGTCAAGGCACGACCTTTAAAGGCGGTGTGAGAGGAGGAGTGCCATACGCGATTTAGCCTGAATATCGGATTAGACGAGGGAAGCTGCGGAAGCAGCCGCTGAGTATGTCTGAGTTCCAAAGGGACGAGTTACGCAGACGCTGAGAGAGCTGTGATTTTCACGGCGTTTAAAATCGCGTCTAAACGACGATCTCACACCGCCGCTCCTTCCGACCCGCCCACCCTGACACTATGGAAAAAAACGTACGCACCGCCTTCAAATATCCGGCTTAGACATATGGCCCACCCTCATATTAAGGTATTTTCAGGGCCAACCCACCCCTCCCTCGTATTCAGGTTAAAAACAAAGCGATGAAAAGACGTCTTTAACCACCAAATCCAGGATAAGGCGGTGTGAGAGGAGGAGTGCCATACGCGGTTTAGCCTGAATATCGGATTAGACGAGGGAAGCTGCGGAAGCAGCCGCTGAGTATGTCTGACCCACGAACGGGGGGAGTTACGGAAGCGCCGAGGAAAATCCGATATTCATGGCGTTTAAAATCGCGTCTAAACGACGATCTCACACCGCCGTTCCTCCCGGCCCCGCACTATTCTGGATTATTCACGGGCCGAGGTTGCGGTAGCAATGAGGAAACAGCGCGTGAGACGTACTCAGGTACGTCGATCGTGATGTAACGAAATTGATGCCGTAAGATCGGTTCGCCCCAAGGGTGGAGTAAGCTGATAAGATCCTGCGCTCAATCAAATCATCATCAAATAACGTAATATTCTATTGATACGGATATTCGCACAATTGAAAAAATGGTTTTTCTCCCTTGTATCAGCTTACTCCATGAATAATCCAGAATCAGGTGTCGAGGCAGTTCTGCCACACCCCATGAATATTACAATAACTCAGAGCGCAGAAAGCCTTGTAGTCATTCTCGATAACCTTGAAACGAACGCTGGGATTCGAAAGCGTGGCGCCGAAATCACAGCGCCCGATATCGACGACCTGGCCGTTCTGCTTAACGCCGAAAAGCTCGATCCAAACGATGTGATGTTCTATGGTATTCGGGTGAGCGACTTCCTTGCCCACCGTCACGCGAACGATATCGATCCCCTCTTGGCATCCCTTTTCGATTTCAATGACGGGGACATGTTTTTCCTTGCCCTCGGTTTCGGGGTTTTTTAAAACGTCACCAAACTTCATCTCTTCTCCTTTCTCGATGTGCGATCAATCCGCCCAAAAAAAGGCGATTAATCGATAATTTAATCCATCAAATCCGAAAGTCAATATCCTCCCGGAATCTATCCGGCAAAAATAGATTTTTCATCATGTCCCATGCGCTCCCGAGCCGTTCACCATGCGAAAGAGGAAACCGGAACGAAGCTCAACCGCTCCATGCGCGCACATTTCATGACAGCAGTAGCAGCGGATACAGCTGCGGGTGTCGATAACTGCGGACGCCCCCTTTTTCATCTTCACGGCGCCGACCGGGCAGGCATCGCGGCAGGCACCGCAGGATACGCATTTTTCTTTTATGATCCGTGGAGTCAGGGCCGCCCCTCTTCTTATGATCCGCATCGCGGATTCCTCGAGAAACCGGGGAATACGGGCAAACTCTCTATCGGAAAGAAAACCGACCGGAAGTTTGAAATCCGGAATCCTGATTTCTTCCCAGTCGGCGCCTTCAAGCCGCACGTCTTCCGGATGGAACGGGAAAAGCCCGCGTCGTTTCGCTTCCTTGAGCAATGGATTGTCACCGGGATCCAGTCCCATGACCCAACCCGAGGTCACATCCAGCGCCAGCGGACTTTCGGAGGCCAGCAGCCATCCGACACGTTTAGGCGTCCCCCCTCCGGGCCCGTTTCCTTCCATTCCCAAAATCCCATCCATAATGGAGAGCCGCGGCGCCGCCAGCTCAGCCAGGTCCAGCAGCATACCGCAAAAATCAAGCTTATCCCTCAGTTTGGAATGATAGCCGGTTTTAAGCCTTCCCGGGATAATGCCGAAAATATTTTTTACAGCCCCGGTCATGGCTGTCAGCGTATGGGTCTTGAGTTTGCAAAGGTTTATCATCCCCGCGCAATTCACAAAAGGCGAAATCACTTCGAACCGCTTGATCAACCCGCCCTGGGAAAAAGCCCGTGACTGATAAGTCGTATCCCAACTCAACTCGGCGTCGGATCCGTCGGCGGCATCCTTCATTCCGCATACCCGGTACAGGCGCAGCAGGGTTTTCCGGTTGAACGCGTATCCTGAACCCGGGCTGTCGGCGATGCAGATACTCCCACCAGCGGCCCTCACCTGCCGGCTCACGGCGGAAACCACGGAGGGATGGGTGGTGACGGCACGGGAAGGGTCGGCTGCCAGGAGCAGGTTCGGCTTTACCAGGATACGCTCATCTGGGCGAACGAATCGTTCCGGCCCTCCCATCATCGCAAACAGTTCATGGATTTTTTCCTCGGCTTCGGAATAATCCTCACAGCGAAGCGCAAAAACCCGGTTATTCCCGCTCAAAGCAGTTTCCGCTCCTTTGCCCGGGCGACAGCCTGCGTTCGGCTGTGAACACCGAGTTTTCCATGGATGTTTTTCGTGTGGGTTCTCACCGTGTTCAGGGAAATGAAAAGCTGATCGGCGATATCCTGGTTGGTCAGACCGACGGCGATCAGACTCAAAACCTCTAATTCTCGCTCGCTCAATGAATCCAATGCATCTTCGCCGGACGGCTTCAGGTTCCGCCTCTTGATCCGTCCCAGGATCTTTTTGATGTAAGACGCCGAAAATCCCGCGGTTTCACCTGGGCTCGAGCCGACTTTACGCCGCATGACTTCTTCCAAAAGCTCGACATATCCCGGAGCATCGTCAATGAAAGTCGTAAAAAATCCCCTGGACTCACCCAATTCCAGAGCGCCCGCCATCTCGCCCCACGCTTCATCGACATCATCCATCCTGAACAGAGCCAAAGCTTTGAGCATGCGGATAAGAATCAAAACTCCAATTCGATCACCGGACTCGGCGTTCCCTGCCATTCGGGTCAGCAGTACCTCCGCATCCTTGAACCTTTCCTTCGCCAGCAGCAGCCGCGCCCAAACCATGTATTCAAACTCATTCCGGTGCGGGATCTCATCCTCCGGACCGAACCCCTGCTTCATCGCCCATTCCTCAACGGCATCCCGGGCGCCCTCTTTCAACCATATAGCGGCCTTGAGACCGGAGACCGTATGCGGGATCCATGGCGGCAGATCGAAGCCCCCCGCCAGCTCTTCGATCCTTTCCAGAACCTTTCCGGCTTCCTCATGATTTTGTTTCGATACATGGCCCCATGTCAGGTTGATGAGATTGGCGGCCAATGCAATGACGTCATTATGGGCTTCGGCCATTTCAACGCCTTTTTCCAAGAGAGCAAAACCACGGTCGATGTCATCCTGTTCACACAAAACGGACCCCAGCAGAGCGTATATGGAGCTGGCCATTCCACTGTCATCGATCCCATATCTGCGGGCCGATTCCAGGGTGGATTCGCATTTCTTTTTCGCTTCATCGAGGGCGCCGCGTTTGGCGGCGACCGATGCCAGACACAGATCCACAAAAAGACTGTAGGGAGCATTCCCCAACATCCGGTTGATGGATTCGGCGTCTTCAAAAGCCTTTTGGGCGGCCGGGTAATCACCGTCTCCGGCCCAACTGTGAGCCATTCCCAGAAAACTGGCGGCCACGCTTCTCCACAGGAGATCGCTCATCGGCAGGTCGCGAAGAGCCTTTCGCCCGAACCGGATGATACGGGGAGTATCTCCTCTATACGTTGATAGCACGGTACGGATAGCGGCCACGCGGCCCCGCAATGCTTGAGTATAGAGTTTCATATCCCGACAGGTTCCATCGGGCAGTACTTTTATTTCCTCTTCCGCCGTCGCGGATATTTCTTTTTCCATCGACTCCAGCCAACTTTCCGCTTCGTCCATTTTCCCGGACATCACCAGTGCCCGCACATGGTAGATACCCAGTTGGGGACGCATCGACAGCATCGGACGCGGAAGCGTTTCCAACCACTGCAGCATTCGGGACTGCAGGCATCGATCCCAGGATTTCTCACACACCGATTCCAGAAGATCCGAAGCCCGGCTGTAGTCTCCGGCGGACAGGAAATATTCCAGAGCATCCTCCTCGAATCCATTCCCACAGCACCACTCGCCGGCGCGGCGGGAAAGGAGGGGGACGACAGCCCCATCATCCCTGAGGAGTTTTCTTCGGAGGAGATCGCCGAAAAGACGGTGGTACCGAAACCAGCGGCCTTCATGATCCAGAGAGAAAACAAACAGGTTGGACTTCTCCAGCCGTTTGAGCATCCCCGCACCTCCCTCCTCCTGCATGACGGCATCGCAAAGCGGTCCCGATAATCGATTGAGGATCGAAGTCCACAAGAGAAATTTCTGTATCCGCTCAGGCTGTTCAGCCAGGACCTCCTCGACCAGATAATCGGCTACAAAACGATTATCGCCCGAAAATGCCTCGATAAAACCCGAAACATCCTCACGCCCCTGCAGCGATGCGGCCGCCAGATGCAAACCGGCAGGCCAACCCTCGGTACGCAGAATTAACCGCTCGATCTCGGATTCCGACAGATTCAATTCCTGCCGTTCATTGAGAAAAATGCGGGTTTCATCAGCCTGGAAGGCGAGGTCCGCCGCCCGAATCTCGGACAGCCGATTCCGGCTGCGCATACGCGGCAAGGCCAGCGGCGGATCCGATCGCGTTGAAATGACCAGGCGCATCGAAGGAGGGATATGGACGGCGAGAAAGGAAAGGATCTTTTGGATCGGAGGAGATTCCACCATATGGAAATCATCAAGCACCAGCACAAACTCCTCCGGGTGCTTCTGTATGTCATTCAAAAGGTTGATCAACAGGTTTTCCACGTTTGGCGGTGCAAACGTTCTCATGAGTTGGAGAACGCCGGCCCCTACGTTTTCCATAATGCGCTGGAGAGCAGCGATCATATAACGGAGAAAAAGCATGGAGTCGTTGTCTCCGACATCGAGGGAGAGCCAGGCGGTCGGCAGCTCGCTCTGATGGACCCAATCCGCCAGCAGGGTCGTCTTGCCGAATCCCGGCGGTGCGGAGAGCAGGATCAAGCGCTTTTGCATCCCGGAATTCAACTGATCCAGCAGACGGCGTCGGGAAACCAGTGAGGCATGAAGCTGCGGGATATGCAGCTTGGTCTCCAGCAGAGGGATGAAAGTCTTTCCGATGGTATCCGGATTTCCGGTTTTTTCTTCCTTCAAGTGTTCTTAGTCTCCTCGCCCCCCTACCCTATCATTCTATTTTGTAGGAAATCATCCGCTCGAGGCCGCGGGCCGTATTCGCTGGATAAAGCCGAAAACACACCGTCACCATTTATATCATACGGACGACGCAAAAATCGAGAGTAAAATAAAGGAGAGAACGGGACGGCGGGAAATATTTTCATTTTCCCGCCGTCTCCGATAAAGGATTTAAAATGCTTTATACAGGATACAGGCTCAATGTTTTTTTTCGATCCATCCGATCAAGCCGGGAAGAATGACGATCGCCGTCAGAAAACAAGCCGCCACTCCCAGGAACAGCGATCCTCCGAACACTCCCCAGGCGGGAAAGACCGAGAAGATCATGGAACCGAAAGCGAACATGGTCGTCAACGAGGTCAGAAGGATCGCCTTCCCCGTACTGGAAAAGATGGTGTGAACTTTTCCCCGGCCTTCATGCTTCCAGCGGTGTATGATGTGGACACCGTCATCGATACCGATCCCGATGATCAGCGGCAAGCCCATGACGTTCATGATAGCCAATTTGATCCCGACCAAGTACATGAGGCCCACCATCCAAAAAACGCCCAGCGCAAGAGGAACCATGGCCATCAAGGAATAACGCGCGCTTTTGAAATCCACCCATAACAGGAGAAAAACGATCAGCAGGGTCAATATCATGGCATTGCGGCCGTCTTGACCGAGAACCTTCATCAAAGCCTGCGTCAGAGGAGCCGTTCCCGTGGATTTCGGGCTGATACGCGTCAGGTCATCCACGAAACGATTGAGAAAAGCGCCGTCATATATGCTGCCTGAAGGGTAAACGGTGATCAGAAACTGATCCCGGTCCCGGTTGCTGTATTGATCCAAAACAGACGGCGGCAAATCTTCAAGCTGAATAGGATCTGTGGAACACATGGTGTTGACGGATTCCTTGAAATAGGGTGCAAAAGATCGTTGAAATCCCCCCAAGCCGTTTAAAACCTTGTCTTCAACGGACAACCGATTTCGAAAACGGCTTATGAGGTTTGGAGAGTCCGGAGCTTCCGGATCACCCACGATCCGCTGACACTTCGCATCCACCTTGTCCTGACCTCCGAGATAAGCCATATCCTGCATTTCAATGATATTCATCTCCAGCCGATCCACTTCCTGAAGAAAGATCGAAAGATCTTTCGCACTGAAGGATTCCTGTACATGTGCGGCGCGGATCCGATCCCTAATTTCAGACACATACGGTTTTCGATTTCGCTGCTGCTCCCGTGAGGGAAGGTAGAGAGAAATATCATTGGTGAGGGCCACCGTTGCCAGATCACGGTATTTTTCACCCAATTCCCTGGATTCGTCCACTCCGTCAGCCAATACCAGTGCATATTCCATACTCAGGTCGAATTTCTCTTCGATGGTATCCATCAATTCCATTGAAACCAGTCCTTCCGGCTCCATGTTGCGGAAATCATAATCCCATCGAATCTGAACCGCGGCCCATATCAAGAAAGCGCTGACCGCGACGGCGGAAGCCAAGGAAAACACATAATGTGATGCCATCCATTCACTGATACGCCCCAGGGATCTGATGGACAGGTCCCGTTGAATGAAGGCTTCCTTGGGATCTCCTTTTCGCGCCCTTTTCTTCTCGATCAAACGCTCCCGCAGAACCAGCAAAGTCGGAAGAAAAAGCAATGTCGCCAATAGGACGGAAAGCAGCCCCGCTCCGGTCACGACACCCAACTCTTTCATTCCACGGGCCCGGCTCACCACCAGTGTCAGGAATGCGCAGGCCGTGGTCAAAGCACCCGTGATGATGCCTTTTCCGTTTTTAAGAAAGGTCTTTTCCAGAGCCGCGGCGATATCATCCCCTGCGGCCCGCCACTCCGTAAAACCGGAGATCAAGTGGATGGAAAAATCGATACCCAATCCCAACAGCACCACGGACATCATGGAGGTGAACATATTGAGCTGGCCGACGACCAGCGCCGTTCCGCCCAATGCCCAGATCAAACCGACAAATAGATTCACAATCGCGAAAATCGGCGCCACCCACATCCGGAATGAAAACATCAACAGCAAAAGGATGAAGACCAGCGCGATCAGAGTCGTAAATCCGAACGATCTTTCGGCATAGACCTGTTCATCGTGTTCACGGGCGATCTGCCCCGTCATTCCGGCCTTCACATCGGGGAAATGGGGGGAATACGCATCAAGAAGATCTTGGACCTGAACGGCAGCGGTCATGATGTAATCACGGTCCATCAGCGAGAAATTGGGCACCGCATTCAAAACCAGGGTCGTCTTGTCGTATGAGAGAAAATACGGCTCCCCCAAAAGCAGTTTATCCACCGCCGCCCGGATCACGGGCTCTTCGGCGCTTTCCCCGGCGGCGGCCTGCTCCAGCCGAGCGACCAGATTTTCAATCCCGTCGAGGAATTCCACTGCACCATCCTCTTTTTCCCGGGTGGAGATCGATTCCTGCTGACCGATATATTCCTTTTCCATGGAATCGTTCAGATTGGTCAGCAGCCCTACCAGGTTGGGATCCCCGTAAATTCCCTTGATATTGGACAGGTCGTTTTCTTTAACCAGCATCAAGGCGTGATGTTTGAGAAAATCGATCTCCGATTTGTAATCGATCCGCTGAAAAAGCCGCATATCTATCCGTGCCTGCAGGGAACGGATCCGGGATTGAAGCTCCTTGATTTTTTCGTCCTTGCCTTCTTTCCGCTCTAATTTATCGATCTTTTGCGTTATCGCGGAAATCTGTTCACGCAGATCATCATTCCGGCTGGAATCGATCAGGGTCAGAATCTGCGGCGCCAATCCATCAGCGAAGGCTTTGATGCGGTCTTCTTCACCCTGCACCACCACGACCAGGTTGGTGGCCGTTACGAATTCATCAAGAATTTTATTGAACTGCACAACCTTTTCATCTTTGGAAGGCAGCAGATCGGAAGTACGCATATTGATCGTCAGCCGTCCGGCAAAAATCGCGAATACGATGGTGACGATCCCGATGTAGGCCAGTATCCGCCAGGGATGGGCCGCGTGATAGGCCGCTAGTTCTTTTAATATTTTTTCACGCATAACGGTTCTCTCCTGTAACTAGAAATAAATTCGAATACGAAACAATCCGCCGTTCCCCATGTTTTTAGCGTTCGCCTTGCCTTCCTCACCCAAGTTGAAGTTCAGGTAAGCCAACATCTCCACATTATCCGAAAAGCTGCAGGAGAACATCGGGGCCAGCACCAGGCTTCCGTCCGTGATGCTGACGATACTGGAAACACCGATCTGGATGAAATCTCCGGCGGGGTGTTGAGCCAGGACATAGATTTGATCCCGGCAGAGCGCTTTCTGTTCAAAACTCATCAGGCGCATCCAGTCATTGAGATCGTAATCCCGGTAGTCCGTTTTCGCGAGGGTGTTCCGATAGTATTCCGCCATGACATAGGTTTGAAAATCAAACGTGTAATCCATACCGGCCGCCAATTCATAAAAGTCTTTCGTGGATTCCATGTCGTTGAACGCCGCCTCCGCCCATACTCCAATCCCCAGGATCTCACCCGCCGTCGCGGCTCCGATGAGCCGACGGCGTTCGGGGAAAACCAAAAAATCCATGGCCGCGGGATCGAATTCCGTGTAATCGTGAAACAGCCAGCGCTTTTCAACGGCGATCAAGATCAGATCGAAACGAGAGATCCGGGTTTTCAACTGCACCATACGGGCGGAATCCTTCCAATCCTCTCCGGGGGCATAGAGAGCCGTCAGTGTGGCTGCGCCGCCGAGAGGGATATCGGCTCGGACCGCGTTGTGACCGGGTTGTTCGTAAGTAGGATCCAATAGATCCTTGGTATTGAAGACATCCGTCGGATTCCAGGCGTATCCCGTTCCCAAAGAGATCTGCTGCTTGCCGAAGGTCAGGTCACAGAATTTCAAGGCCAGTTTGATGTAAGCGTTGTCGAGGAATTTCCGGTCGTTGAAAGGCAAGATATAAAAAGCCCGCATTTCCTCCGGGATCTCTTCGGTTGCCGCCGCCGGCAGATAATCCAAAATGTTCCAGAGAGTTTTTCCGTGATAGGTGATGTAATCGAAATTGGCGGCAAAGGTGATGGTATCGGATGGGACAAATTTCAAATCCACGCGCAGCTTGTTGGAGTACAGCTGGATAAATTCATCCCGGATATCCGCGCCTAAAAACTGAGACTCGAAATATCCGAAGAGATCGACTTTTTCCTGCGCGGGCAGCAATCCGCACAGCACCGCCGTCAAGGCCAAAATGGTGATCTTTTTCATTTTTTCAGTTCTCTTTCCGTAAACATTTCATCTTTGATATCGACGTCGAATTTGACCTCAAGCATTTCCATTTCGGTCTGGGTGTTGTCGATCTTGTTGAGCATCACGACTTTCATGGCAGTCGGAATACCGTCGATGATGCGGATATTGCTCTGGATCAACCGTTTCAGCCGGAGTTCCCGATCGTCTTCATCGTAGTAATCGATAACGACGGGGACGAAATTGTCTTTGATGATCCACATCAACAGCCGGGAATAAGAAACATCTCCCTCCGGCTTCCGGTTCAATTCCAGCTTGTAGCAATCGAATCCTTCCATTTTTTCGTCCCCGAGCCTTTTCGGTTCGAAATCATCGATGAAGGAATCTCCTCCTCCCATGTCTTCATAGGAAAAATCACTTCCTTCCATCTTTTGCTTCTTGGCGTGACTGGCCAGCTTGCGCACCCGCTGGGTCCGTGGAAAGAACATCCAGATATCATCGGCATTGTTCAGCATCAAGGTGGCCTGCCCTTTCACTCGGGCCGGTTCCAGATAACGGATGAGATTTTTTTCTCCTTTGTTTTTACTCCAGGAATCGTAGATAAACGTACGGGTTTTCCCTGAGCTCGTAAGGATGGTCATTTTGGACTTGGCATAACTGGTATCGACGTTGATCTGGTCATTGGCACGCTCAATGATATCTTTTCCCGTCAATTCCTGGCCGAATATAAACCAGGAAAAAAGAATGAGCAATCCTCCGATGATACAAACGATTTTTTTCACTGTCATCTCTCCTTCTTCTTTATGAAGCATAATCGCCTCTCTCATTTTGGTCCTCGCACCGACTTGATCCGCTCCAATCCTATAAGGACCAGATTGAGGTCACGAATGCGATTGAGTAATCCATGCAAAGCCGACTGGTCCGTCACCGGCCCCGTAAGCCATGTCTCATCTCCCCGGTTCGTAATCTTCATGTCTTCGAACCATTCTCTCCACTGCGAACCGAGCTGTCCATGCAGCCGTATCCGATAGTGTTCCGGCGCCGAGTTTGCTTTTTCCCGTTGCGTCATGTTTGATCCTTTTTTCAAATTATTATTCAGCCGGCTTCACCGCCGGGCTTCTCCCGAAGACTCAAGGCACTTTCGTTCCGGAAGCTGCCTCATACGCTCGCTTTATCACCGCGCAGCATCCGATTCATAGCGGATCCTTGCCGTCTTCACTTGAAATATACGCTCTCGAGATAGGTTTTGTGATCACATGATCATGTGATTTTTTGGGGTGATTTTTCTTCTTCTTTTTTTCCACGCAGGGGATGCATCCGACTCGGATCATCAACTTGCATCCTGATCCGGATTGTGCCATAGTGATGATACTGATCGATATGGGGATTGTTCTTTCATCATAGTGATGTGTGGATTTACCCACCGGAAGGAGGGGAGTTTTTTCCATGCGGATGCATGCCGGTTTTATAGACTGCGGGGGCGGAAAATTATATTATCGCACGGCGGGAGAAGGCCCCAATCTGGTTCTGCTGCATTCAGGACTGGTAGACAGCCGGATGTGGGATTCCCAATTTCCCGTTTTCGCCCGGAAATATCAGGTTCTTTGTTACGATCTGCGGGGATGCGGCCATTCGAGTTCACCTGAAGCCCCATTTTCACCTTCCGAAGACCTGAATTTCCTGCTGGATCATCTAGACATAAAGAACGCCTCGCTGGTCGGGCTCTCACAGGGAGGAGGAATCGCCATAGATTTCACGCTGATCCATCCGGAGAGAGTGAACGCGCTGGTGCTTTCCAATCCATCCTTGGGAGGATTCCAATACAAGAAAGATCTGTTTCAGAGCGGAGAGAAGTTCCACCGTACCGGAAAGACGCGGAGCCCTCGGGCCGCTATCGAGATTCTTTTGACCGACCGTTTTTGGAGCCGCGCACTTCCTCTGAAATCGCATCCGGAAGCCCGAAGAAAATTCATCCGCATGGTCAAAGACAATCCCCAGGTATTTCTCTGGGATCCGGATCTCATCCAGAGCCTGGAACCGCCGGCCTTGGATCGATTGGGAGATATCAAGGTCCCCACTTTACTGATCGCCTCTCAAGACGACCTCTCCGAGAACCAAGACATCATCGATCTTCTGGAGATGAAGATCCCCTATTCGACCCGTGTCACCATCTCTGAATGCAGCCACATGGTCAACCTGGATCAACCGGAACGATTCAATCAATGCGTTCTGTATTTCCTTGAACGGGAACTGAAAGGATGATCTCCAAAAAAACCTCTTCTTAATCCCCGGGGCATCTTCAGGAGGATCCGGTCAGAACCATGGATATCGCCGTGGTGAAATATTTGAAACCATTCGTATTTATTGTTCGTATTAAAGGTTAAAGGTCGGGACTTGTATCAAGCCGCCGACTTAGGGCCGTCCTGATGCGCCCTCCCGGATTTAAAGGAGACTTTTCATGCTATCGAATTACTTGAAAATGGCCTGGAGAAACATCCGAAAACAGAAGGGCTATTCGATCATCAACCTTTCCGGTCTGGCGATCGGCATGACCTGCTGTCTGCTCATCCTTCTGTTCGTCATGGATGAAATAAGCTATGACCGCTACCATGCAAACGCAAACCGGATCTATCGCCTGGTCGTCGACGGTGAAGTCGCAGGATCCTTATCTCACTTCGCCTTAGCTCCGTTCGCAGCTCCGAAAGCCTTCACCGACGAGATTCCCGAAGTCGAATCGTTTGTTCGCATCCTGCGCATCGGACGCGCCATGATCTTCAAATATCAGGAGAGGTCATATGAAGAAGAAGGGTATCTCTTAGCCGATGAAACCTTTTTCTCTATCTTCTCGCATGTATTCCTCTCCGGTGATCCCGCAACAGCCCTCGAGGCTCCCAATTCGATGGTAATCACGGAATCGACAGCCCAAAGACTTTTCGGAGGGGAAGAGGCTCTCGGGAAAAGCATCATCGACGAAGAAGGCGACACGATTCATGTCACCGGAGTCATAAAGGATGTCCCCCGCAATTCTCATTTTTCCTTCAACGGCATCATCTCCATGAAAACCCTGACGGAACAACAACAGGTTCTGCTGCAGCAGTGGCTCTCCATCAACGGATGGAGTTATCTCCTGCTCCGTGAGGGGGCGGATCCCATGGCGGTACAGGATAAATTCGCGGGAATCGTCGAAAAACATACGGGGAAGGAATCCCGCGAGTTTGGATTATTCATGACCTTTTATCTTCAGAAACTGACCGACATCCATCTTCATTCCAAACTGCATGGCGAGATCGAGCCCACCGGCGATATCACATACGTCTATGTCTTTTCGGTGATCGCCCTTTTCATCCTTTTGATCGCCTGTATCAACTTCATGAACCTATCGACGGCGCGTTCCGCCGGACGCGCCCGGGAGGTCGGCCTCCGCAAGGTTTTCGGATCCTACCGTAAAAATCTTATCGCCCAATTTTTATCCGAATCCACTCTGCTTTCCCTTGCCGGACTGCTTGTTTCAGTAGGATTGGCTGTTCTCGCTCTACCGCTTTTCAACCTCTTCTCCGGCAAAGAAATGACGACGGCCGCTCTCTTTCAGATCCCTATCCTCATCGCCATGCTGGTCTTGATTGCACTCACCGGAATGTTGGCGGGCAGCTATCCGGCCTTCTTTCTTTCCGGATTTCAGCCGATCGCCGTCCTGCAGGGCCGCTTGAGCCGGGGATCAAAGAGCTCTATCCTGCGCAAAATCCTGGTCGTTTTCCAGTTTTCCATATCCATCGCACTGATCGTAGGAACAAGCATCGTTCTTCAGCAGATCAAATACATGAAAAACAAAAACCTCGGATTCGATAAAGAGCAGTTGATGGTGGTGCTTGTTCAGAACCGCGATACCGTGAAGAACTTTCAAACCATCAAGAGCGAATTGAAACGGAATCCAAACATCCGGGATGTTTCTTTTTCGTCCGTCGTACCGGGACAAGGAGGGGAACTCCGACTGATGATCCCGGAAGGAAGATCAAAAGCCGAAACCTATGACACATACGTTACGCGCTGCGATCATGATTTTCTGGACACCTTGGGTATGGAACTCATCGCAGGCAGAAATTTTTCCCGGGAATTCACGACGGACGCTACCGAAGCGTACATCGTGAATGAAACCGCCGCCGCCAAGTTTGGATGGAGCGCCGAAGAAGCCGTCGATAAAACCCTGGCTTTCGCCGAGGGCCGCCCTGGAAAAATTATCGGCGTAATCCGTGATTTTCATTTCCAGCCGCTGCGCCGGGCCATCGAACCGCTGGCGCTTATGATAGAAGAGCAGAGACTCGCCTTTGCATCCATCAGGCTCAATACCGTCAACGTATCCGATACCATCGAATTTGTGAAAGGGATATGGACGGCTCGTGAACCGGGACGTGAATTTTCATATTCCTTTATGGACGAGGATTTCGCCGCAGCCTATTCGGCGGAAGAACGCTTGAGCCAGATATTGTCCTCGTTCGCCCTTCTGGCAATATTCATCGCCTGCTTGGGACTTTTGGGACTTGCCTCCTTCACAGCCGAACAGCGCACCAAAGAAATCGGGATTCGAAAAGTCCTCGGAGCTTCAGTGAACAATATCGTTTTCCATCTTTCCAAGGAGTTCGCAAAATGGGTTCTTGTGGCAAACTTCATCGCTTGGCCCTCGATATACTGGCTGATGAGCCGGTTCTGGCTGGAGAATTTCCCTTATCGGACCAAGCCCGGTCTTTCCATATTCCTGATCGCTGGAGCCTCCTCCCTGGCGATTGCCCTGCTGAGCGTGAGCCTACAGGTAATCCGCGCTTCGATGGCAGATCCTGCAAAGAGCCTGAGATACGAGTAGTCCGACCACCGCAAACCCTCTTTCATGTTAAGGTATTTTTCAGGGCCAACCCACCCCTCCCTCGTATTCAGTTTAAAAACAAAGCGATGAAAAGACGTCTTTAAGCACCAAATCCAGGATAAGGCGGTGTGAGAGGAGGAGTGCCATACGCGATTTAGCCTGAAAATCGATGTTCGCGAAGGAAGACTCCGAAGGAGGCCGGCGAGTATGTCTGAGTCCCAAAGGGACGAGTTACGCAGACGCTGAGAGAACTGTGATTTTCACGGCGTTTAAAATCGCGTCTAAACGACGATCTCACACCGCCGTTCCTTCCGACCCGCCCTTACATTAAGGAAAGGGCAACAAGCTGAATATCAGTGAGGCATACTATAGTACGTCGAACTGATTTCAGTGCCGTCGATGCCGTGAGATTGCTTCGCCCGAAGGGAGGAAAGGACTGATGACAAAAAATTCATTAATTCCAATAGAGGATTTTTGTCTATCTCATCAGCCATTTCCATGAACAATCCAGGCTAAATCATTGTCCAGAGGATTGACACCGTCCCCGTACTAAACGTCTGCTCGTTTCCGTTGTCATCCGTCAGCGTGATTGCCACCATTCCGTTATCGGGGAAATAATTGTTATAATCATATTCCTCCGTAATCTCCCAGGAATACTTTCCACCGGCGGGAATCCGGACCGATGTCGCCGGGTAGTAAGTTTGTTGCCCTACCGCGGTGCTTTGATAGTACAAGGTGTGAACGACGCTGTTCACATCACTTCCGATATTATTGGTGTTGTTCAGCTCGTAGGTGAACGCAAACGTCATGGTGCCGGCACCACTGTCGTATACTCCCGTCACCTGAAGCTCTCCCGAATATGTCGCAAGCGTACCGGACGTATCCGGCACCGTGCTGCTCTTGCAGCTGAAAAGACTCAAAAGCAAGGCCGAACCCAGGATGAAGACAATCCTTTTCTTTTTCATGGCGGAATCCCTTCCCAGATGTCGTCCATCTCGATTCACGCTCCGGGGGGGGACGCCAAATGGAGATCACATATCATGCTTGTTCATTCCATCATACCTTCTGACAAACGATATTGGCAAGTTCAAAACACGCGGCGGTCTTATCCCAGACCGAACCCCGCCACCTTCCCTCTCTTCGGACAAAACCTGTATGCTCTCGGAGTTTCGCTCACTTCTCCTGAAGCGACCTTCGGGTGGATTCGATGAAGCTCGCGACATCCTGCTTGAACTTCTTCAGCATCTCCGGCCGGATGTACATCATATGGCCGGCCTGATAATACCCCATGCTCACGCGCTCACGATATGTCGCATCGAATCCGAGATGATCGAACGTCCATTCCGTTCCCGCAAAAGGCGTCGCCATATCGTAGTAACCGTTGGCCACAAAAACCTTGAGCGCGGGATTGCGCGCCATCGTGCTGCGGAGCGAATCGATCAGATTCAGGTAATGCGCCTGGTACTGCGTCCCGTAATCCCAGGGCCGCACAGGCCCGCTGGTGTAGTAGTGGAGATCGGATTCCCACCCGAGATCATTGCGGACGTAGTCATGGAAAAGAGCCGTATAAGCTCCTTGAAGCGCCGTATTCGACGGATCGAATTCCTGCCGCTCCCCCGCGGCATCGGCATCGATCCCGGTGAATCGGCTGTCGAGCCGACCGGTCATCAAGCGCCGGTCCCGCAGCAGCTCCTTGCGGAAACGGGAGGGAGTCACCCGTAGATTGGACTGCCGTATGAAATCCACAGATAAACCGGTATAGCGGGCCGCCTTCTCAGTCACCGAGCGATTTTCTTCTTCCGACAGCCGGTTTCCCTTGGTCAGCGCAAGCAGATACTCCCCAAAAGCGAATTCCCGGGCCTCTTTGAGGACATCTTCAAGATCCCCCTGAAGATCCGAAGGCAGTTTCTTGTGATACCAGGCAGTCGCCGTATACGTGGGAAGAAACACGATATAGTGCAGATCATTTCCGGGAGTATCATACAGGGTTCGGAAATCGATCACCGAGGACACGAGCACAATGCCGTTAAGCTCGATCCCATGCCGGCGCTGCAGTTCCGCGGATAGTCCGGCCGACCTGACGGTGCCGTAGCTTTCACCCAGCAGATATTTCGGCGAGGACCAACGGTTGAATTTGGTGAGATAGAGCCGGATGAACTCCGCAAACGCTTCGAGGTCCGGTTGTACCCCGTGAAACTGTTGAGGATCTTCCCCCTCGACCGGACGGCTGAATCCTGTCGACATCGCATCGACGGCGACGATATCCGTCACATCGAGCAGCGAAAAGGGATTATCAACCAGAGTATAGGGAGGAGAAGGCTGGAATCCTTCTTCCGCCATCTGCACGCGCTTGGGACCCAAGACTCCCATGTGGAGCCAGATCGTGGCCGCGCCGGGTCCTCCGTTATACGCGAAAGTGATGGGGCGGCTGCCGACATCTTTTTGGTCGTCACGGGTGTAAGCGACGAAAAATTGATTGGCCCGCGCCCTACCGTCGGGATGGCGCAGAACGAGCTGCCCCGCGGTCGCCGTGTAATGAAGGTCTACTCCTCCGATGCGGGCCCGGTGAGATGTCCGCGAAAACTTTTCCTCGGCCCGAACGGGCTTGTCGCCCCCTTTCTCGTCCGCTTGGCTTACCGCTTCCTGAGTGGAATAGGCCCCCAGACCACACAGCATAATCACCGTCGTGGTGATGAATATTTTTTTCAACATACAACACCTCCACCTAAAATTGATTGGGAAATATTTCTTGATCGCTCAAAGGTGATGTATTATACATGATTTTTTCAGTCGGGTTAATGAAAGGGAACCTCCCGCCTCAAAAATAACCCACCAAGGATATCGGTTCTGACGGCGATGTCAAAGGAAAAAGGCTTTATTGAGATGAATCCAACGGGAAGACGAAGACAAATCGCCTTCACAATGCGTATAGTGGAGAGTATAATTTAGAAGAAACGCTTCAACGGGCGCGCCGGCGTCAGGGAAAGAAAAGGGCAGGATTTATGGAGACGGGTTAAATTTGCATTCATCCCTCAGCTCCCATCTCCCCACCCCTCATTTAGCTCACTTCCCACGCCGCATTTCTACGGACGGAAACAGTTTGTCTAAAGGAGGTTTCATCCATGCAAACGCTTAAAATGAAAAAACCGGTTCTTCTGATGTTTTTTCTCATCATTTTTTGCTGCCCCTTCGTTATTCCCGAAACCGAAAATAGATCCTCGAAATTGAAATTCGAAATAACATTTCCCTCGGATGCCCACGCCCAAAATATCACGGGGCGCGCATTTGTCATGATTTCTAAAACCGATGACCACGAGCCTCGCTTAAAGGTAGGCTACACGGGGATTCCCATTTGGGGTCAAGATATCTTCGACTTGAAACCGGAAGTTCCCATAACCATCGACGGGGATGTTCCCGGCTATATCTTGAAGAGCATTGAGGACATTCCCTCCGGCACCTATTATATACAGGGATTCATAAACAAGTACACGGAATTCAAACGATCCGACGGTCATACGCTTTGGCTGCACAATGACCAATGGGAAGGACAGAGATGG